>Ga0315284_10001589_pt1 | contig 32504 bp, 30 predicted proteins | sample YL17G09_16_MG_FD_203696 | JGI IMG/M metagenome (GOLD analysis project Ga0315284, IMG submission 203696) | Sediment microbial communities from Yellowstone Lake, YNP, Wyoming, USA - YL17G09_16 | ecosystem: Environmental > Aquatic > Freshwater > Lake > Sediment | place: USA: Wyoming | collected... | reverse complement strand
TGTTTAAAACACCCAAACAGGTGTTTAATAAACAAACAGCTGTTTATGCTGTTCAAACAGGTGTTCAAACAGGTGTTCAAACACCGAAATTAAGCCAATTTTCTGTAACAGAGAGAGCAATATTATGGATATTATTAAACACTGAAATGAAATTGAGTTATGATGATTTAGCAGCTATGTTGGGGAAAGAGAGATCTACTATCAGGGGGCAGATAAATACCATGAGACAGAAAAGTGAGGGTATAATTGAAGAAGAAATAGAGAAGAATGGAAAAAAGAGGGTCTTTATACCGGAAAATATCAAAGAAAAGATGCTAAAAAAGACAAAAGTGAGAGTTAAATCTAATAAAGAAAATGATAAATAACAGGAGGAAAGAAAAAATAGAGTCAAAACAGACAAAAAATAGAGAATTTTTGTAAATTAAATAGCCTAAAGTGAGAGTTAAGTCCAATAAAAAATAGGGTTAAATGAAAAATAGAGAGTTATAGGGTAAAAGACTAAAGGAAGAAAAAGATGAGATAGAGGCTGAACAGAAAATAGAGAGCTAAGCAGAAAATAGAGAGCTAAGCAGAAAATAGAGAGAAATAGTTATTCGGTTGAACGAGAAAGTATTAATTAAAGTTCTCTAAGTTGAAAAATAACAGGCAGAGGGGCAATTTTCTTTAGTTTTTCAGATATAGAAAGTTGAATCAGCTTGTTGTTAATTTTAGTTTTCTCGACGGGAATTCCTTTTTTTATGAGTTTACCAACATAGTCTCTTATTGAACTTTCTGTAAGGTTTAATTTCTGAGAAATGGACTTGTAATCTACATAACTAGATTCTTCTGCCATTTGGTATATTGTAGAAAAGACGAGGAATTCCTGATCCGTAATCCTCTTGAACTTGTTCCTTATTTCTTTTTTAATGTTATCCAGGGAGTTTAATATTTCGATAGCATCGCCAAAATAGGTTTTTTCTGTCTGTTGGTCTGTCTGTCTGTCTGTCTGTCTGTCTGTTGGAACCCCTTCATTTCCTGTGGAAATACCCATATTTTGCCCTTTTAAAGCTTTAAAGGGAGGGTTATCTGTTGGAATATGTGTGGGATATGTTGGTTTTTGGGGGTTATCTGTTGGAATGTTTATTAGTTCTTTGGAGTTAATTTTTGATAAATTAAGTTGAATTTCTTGAATTGTTTTGCCTATTTCAGAAAGGTTTTCTGTGTTTTCAGACAAGAATTTTTTTAATAAATTAATCTCTTTGTTCATAGAATCCATATCTTGTTTTACCTTTTGAAAAGCATCTTTTATTTGATCCATAGATTATTGAGATACCAAGAGATATTTAAGGATTTTTGCTTTCTGATTGCTTGTTTTGATGAGTCTTATAAGCCTGATAAGCACCATCACTCAACTTCCATCTCGATCTTTTGGAGTAGGGCAAACCCTTTGGATTTTTCTTGATTTCTACGATTAATTCTTTCTTTTTTAAGTTTAGCAGGAGGAATTTAACAAACTCTTCATCTCTGGCTATTTCTTTAGCTATATTAAAAGTGAATAGAGGTTTAGGAGAAATAGAGTATAAAAGTGCAAGAATTTGTTCGTATATCTTTTCTTTTTTTTCTTCAGAGATTTTCATTAAAGAAGGAGTAAATCTATTTTTTTAAAGTTTGGCTATTTCTTTTCTGTAAGATTCTCTTTGCTTAAAGAAGGCAGAGGAATATGGATAGGCAACCCCAATTCGTCTTCTAACTGTAATGCCTTTATATTTGACTTTCTTAGAATAATATTAAATAGGAAAATTCTTAATTCCTCTGAGATTTGTTTATCTTTCCATCCTCTTAAAAATTCACGGGATATTCTTGGTTCAACAGCGAGGATAATGCTACCTGTAAGCTCTATTTTAGCAAATTCAGGCTCATACAGTACAGAATAGATAAATTCGATTTTAAGAAGTTCTTCTTTTGAGTGGAAAATATCTGATTTTATTGTATTTACACTAGAAATGTCTACTTTTGTGTTAAACTTCAAATCTCCTACCTGGTCTTTGAATCTTTCAATACTTATCTTCTTGAAGTCAAATCCTACAAGTCTCATTTTAATTTAAATCAAAACAGTATTTTTAAATATTTATATCTCAAAGAATAATTAAGGAATATTAAACTAAATCTTCTTCGGAAACTATCACAAAGTCGCCTATAGCAATTATGGCGTTATAAGGAATTAATAACTCGTTGGAGTTTGTTCTTTCCAAATTAAGGTTTTTTGTGTAGGGAGTAGCATCTTTAACAACGAGGTTGATTAATTCTCCAGATTTGGTTTCGAATGTTATATCCCTTACAAATCCCAATCTTTTTCCTTCTTTTGTTACAATCATCTTTCCGGTGAGAGAATTATATGTATTTTTATTACCTTGCATATAAAACTTATAATGAAAATAATTTATAAACTTTTCTGTAAAATTAAATAGATTTAGTAGTATACTAATCTGGGGAAAAATGAGTAAAAATTAAGATAAATTCAAGTTAATCTATGTTTTTTGGACACTGACCCCTTGATTTCTTATAGAAATGTTTATAAAACAATTTCTTTGTTTTGTTTGTTTTTGTTTTATTTATTAAATTATATATAATATAGTATATATATAATATATAAGTGATAGTAGTAGTAGTAAAAAGTAAGATAAAAGTAAGAATTAGAAGAATAGGAAATTTTAAATATAGAAAAACTAAAATTAAAGATAGAGAATCAGTAAAAAGATTATAATAAAATTTGTGATAATTACAAAAATAAAGGTAAAAAAGATTATAATTTAATTTTAGATAACTATAAAAATAAAGGTAAGAAGGAATGATAAAAGATAAGTAAGTAAAAGAATATAAACAAAAAATTTATTTCCATAAGAAATAATGGTGTTTTTCTTTTGGAGTAGTTATAATCCTTTATATAATCAATTGGAATAATCCTCGTTGATGATATTTATTATTTAAACAATCTCCATAGGAAATCCTAGTGTGAGAGTATAACTGAATTTAAATAATAAACCGAGTTAAGATAGTAATTAAATAAAAGAGAATTAAAATGGGGAATGAATTAGATAAAATATTTGAAGCATTTGAGAATAATGGAATATTCAAGAATAAATCTATGTTACAGAGCAATTATCAACCAGAAGATATACCTCACAGAGACAAACAGATAAAACAAATAGCCTCTATTCTTGCACCTGTTTTAAGGGGAGATAAAGCAAGCAATCTTTTTCTTTATGGAAAAACAGGAACAGGAAAAACTCTTTCAATACAATATGTAAAAGATGAATTATTAAAAAGAGTGAAAAAAGATGCAGATTTTAAACTAAAGATAGAATATCTCAATTGCAAACTTAAGAAAGTTTCTGATACCGAATACAGAATATTGGCAGAGCTTATTAAAAAATTTGGAGTAGTAGTTCCGGCTACTGGACTTCCAACCCAGTCTGTTTATAATAAGTTTTTAGAGGTAATAGATTCAGAAAAGCAAACAATAGTTCTCATCCTCGATGAAATAGACCAAACTGTCAAGAAAATTTCAGATGATTTTCTTTATAATCTAACAAGATTAAACTCTGAACTGACAAAATCCCAGATTTGCCTTGTTGGAATAAGCAACAATCTCACTTTTTTAGATGAATTAGATCCCCGAGTTAAAAGTTCTCTTTCAGAAGAGGAAATTGTCTTTGATCCATACAATGCTCTGCAATTGCAGGACATTTTAACTAAAAGGGCAAATGACACTTTTAAAACAGGGGTTATGCAAGATGGGGTTATTGCTAAATGTGCTGCTTTGGCTGCAAGAGAACATGGAGATGCTAGAAGAGCATTAGACTTATTAAGAGTTGCAGGAGAATTGGCTGAAAGAGACAATTCAAAGAAAATTCATATAAAGTATATAGATGAAGCAAACGACAAAATAGAAAGAGATAAGATTTTGGATGTAATCAAATCCGAACCAAAGCAATTCCAGCCTGTTTTAAGTTCTATAATTCAACTTTCAGAGAAAAATCCAAATTCTCATTTGTTTACAGGAGAGGTTTATAATTTTTATAGAGATTTATGCACAAAAAATAATTTGGAAATTCTTACACAAAGAAGAGTAAGCGACATAATTCAGGAGTTTGATATGCTTGGAATTATAACAGTTACAGTAATCTCCAAAGGAAGAGGGGGAAGAATGAGAGAAATTAAGCTTGCTATTGCAAAAGATATTATTGGGAAGGCAAAAGATATTATTGCAGATTCCTTATCTTATAGTTAATTATAATTAAAATTAAATAAGCCATATGAATTTTACAAGAGATAACTATGAATACTCAAGAAATATTAAGATTTTGTCTGGAAAGAGGATTTTTGTTAGATAAAGAAGTGTTAAGTTTGTTTGACGAAACAAGCGATGTTGAATCTGTTAAATTAATCATAGAAAGAATAAAAGATTCTACAAACCAAAGAATCATCACAAAAAACCTTTTCAATCAGAACAAAGACAAAGTAGTTCAGATTTTTTCAATGCTTCCCAAAGAAAATCAGCAACATCTGGAAAAATTAAAAATAAAACTGGGGTTAAGCATAGAAATCTCTAAAGAATTCTTGACAGAAGAAAAAAATGAAGAAAAAATAGGAGAGAAAACAATTCAAGAAATCAATGGGGTGAAAATCCTTTCTGCTTTTTCTAATAACCCCTTAAAAAAACTAGAAGTAGAAGATTTTACAAAATATTTCAGAAATAGATTGAATGAAATGAAAAAGATTTTACAGGGAAATGTTGCATTAAAGAACCTAGTTTCTATAAACAAGATTTCTGGGAGCAGACAAGGGACGTCAATAATAGGGATTGTTTCTGCAAAATCTGTGACTAAAAACAAGAATCTGCTTTTTGAAGTAGAGGATTTAACAGGAAAAATGAGGGTTTTGATAAATGCAAATAATCCAAAAGTTTATGAAAAAGCTGAAGAGATAAGTTTGGACTCTGTTTTGGGTTTTAGTGGAGTTGGAAATAGGGAAATTCTTTTTGCTAATGAAGTAGTATTTCCTGATTCTATTCTTCCAGAGAGAAAAAAATCTCCAATAGAAGAATATGCTTTGTTCTTGGGAGACTTGCATTTTGGGAGCAAATTGTTCTTAGAAAAAGGTTTTTTGAGATTTATTGATTATCTCAACGGAAAGGTTCCAAATACACCAGAAGTAGAGAAGATAAAATATCTTTTTTTTACAGGAGATATAATTGCCGGAGTTGGGATTTATCCAAGCCAGGAAAAGGATTTGATACTAAAAGATATAGAAGAACAGTTTATCGGCGTTTCACAGATTTTGGATAGAATAAGAAAAGATATTAAAATAATAATTTCTCCAGGAAACCATGACGGCGTAAGACTGATGGAACCGCAACCTTTGTTGAATGAGAGATATGCATGGAGCCTTTATAATTTAAAGAATGTAATACTTACAGGAAATCCGGCTTATGTTAATATTGGAAGTAAGAATGGATTTTCTGGTTTTGATGTTTTAACTTACCATGGGTTTTCTTTTCCTTATTATGCAAATACTGTTCCCAAGTTTATGACAGAGAAAACAATGAATTTTCCAGACAGGATAATGGCTTATTTGCTGAAGAACAGGCATCTTGCCCCTTCCCACTCTTCTGTGCAGTATTATCCTTCTGAAGAAGATAATTTAATGATAAAAAAAATTCCAGATATTTTTGTTTCTGGACATACCCACAAAAGCGCAGTTTCTTATTACAATAACATCCTAATGATTTCAACTGCAACTTGGGAATCAATTACAGCTTACCAAGAAAAAATGGGAAACAAGCCTGATTTCTGCAAAATTCCTATGCTAAATCTTAAAACAAGGACAATTAAAATACTTGACTTTGAGGATAAAGATGATGGGAAATAAAATAGGAGATTTAGAAAAATTAAAATGAATTCGCAACAATATTTTATAAATCTTGAAAGAAGCATTAAAAAAATTTATGATATAACAAATGAAGCAAGAGCAAAAAATCTTGATCCAGTAAATAAGGTGGAAATTCCTTTAGCAAGAAGTCTTGCTGAGAAAGTTGTTGGACTTATTAACACTATTTATCCGCAAATGGAAAATTCAGGAATAGCACCCAGAATTTTGGAGTTGGAAAAAGAATTTGGAAAATTGAATATGGGAGTTTCATTTAAAATTGCAGAAGAAGTTGCAAAACAAAAATTCTGCAAATTTTCAAGTTTGTTGGAAGCAATTGATGCGGGGATAAGAATCGGTTTTTCATATACTACTCTTGGTGTTGTTTCTAGCCCCATTGAAGGATATACCGGAATAAAGTTGGGAAAAACAAGAGATAACAAGGAATATTTTATTGCTTCTTTTTCTGGACCTATAAGAAGCGCAGGAACTACTGCTTCCTGTGTTGTTTTAATGCTGATTGATTATCTAAGAGAGATGTTTGGTTATGAAAAATATGATCCTACAGAAGAAGAAGTTAAGAGATATGTGGCGGAGAATTACGATTATCATGAATTTGTGACTAATTTGCAATATCTTCCAACTGTAGAAGAAGCGACATTTTTAGCGAAAAATTTGCCAATTCAGATTGATGGAGATCCAACAGAAAAAATAGAAGTTTCTAATTATAAAAATTTACCGAGAATGAGCACTAATTTTATCAGGGGGGGAATGTGTCTGATTTTCTCAGAAGGACTTGCTCAAAAAGCAAAAAAAGGACTAAGACTTTTGAAGGAATTAAAAACAAAAGGTTTCAAATCTACAGGATTTGACTTTTTGGAAGAATATGTAAAATTGCACGAGAAAAGAGAAGTGGGGAAGGCAGATGAATCTCCAACTTATATTCATGATTTAGTTGCAGGCAGACCTGTGTTCGGACACCCTTCTCGTTCAGGAGCATTTAGGTTTAGATACGGAAGAGGAAGAACATCTGGATTTAGTGCAACATCCATGCATCCTGCAACAATGGGAATTACTGATTCTTTTATTGCAACAGGAACACAATTGAAAATAGAAAAGCCGACAAAGGGATGTGTTGTGACTTCATGTGATTCAATTGATGGGCCGATAGTCAAGCTCTTTAACGGAAATGTAAAAAAAATTAAGACTAAAGAAGAAGCCAAGAAATTATATCCTGATGTTGAAGAAATAATCTATTTAGGAGACATTTTATTTCCTTTTAGTGATCTTGCTAACAGAAATTCTAATCTCATCAAATCAGGGTATGTAGAGGAGTGGTGGAAATTAGAACTAAGACAGAAAGACGCAGAAATAGAGAAGAAGATAGATTGCTTTAATGTTCCAATTGAAAAAGCAATTGAATTAAGTAAAAATTTTGGAATTCCTCTTCATCCTGCTTATATTTTTTATTGGACACAGATTTCTAAAGAAGAATTTTTTGGACTTGTAAAATGGCTGAAAAATGCGAAAATAAACGAGAAAATAATTTTTCCTTATATTAAAACTGATCAAGAAAAATTTAAATTAGGAAAAAGAGCTTTGGAACTTCTTGGAGTGGAACATGAAGTTACAATAGAAAATGTTGTGTTGAACAAAGTAAACAGCAGGGCTTTGCTTGTAAATCTGGGAATCGATGCTTCTTGGAGTGAAGAAGCCTTGCTTTCCGATTTTATAGAAGAAAATAAATTCTTTTTAGAAAACTCTGTTTTAGAAATAATAAATTCTGTTTCTAAATTTGTAATTAAAGATAAAGCCGGAGAATTTATCGGAGCAAGAATGGGAAGGCCTGAGAAAGCGAAATTAAGGAAGTTAGTGGGAAGTCCTAATATCTTATTTCCTGTTGGAAGGGAAGGCGGGAGATTAAGAAGCGTGCAGGCAGCAGTGGAAAATGGAACAATCAGGAATTCTTTTCCTATTTATTATTGCGAACAATGCAAAAAAGAAACTATTTATCCTAGTTGTGAAAATTGTGAAAAAGAAACAAAAAGACTTTTTTATTGCGGAGAATGTGGTAAATCTTCCCTTGAAGTTTGCAAAGAACACGAAAAGATTCAGACATATAACACTCTTGACTTGGATATAAAACATTTTTTTAATAAGGCTGTTGAAAAATTAAAACTTTCCAAAATAGACATTCCACCATTAATAAAAGGAATAAGAGGGACTTCTTCACAAAATCATGATATAGAAAATCTATGCAAGGGAATGTTAAGAGCAGGATATAACCTACAAGTGAATAAAGACGGAACAATTCGATTCGATGCTACAGAACTGCCTATTGTTTCTTTCAAACCCAAAGAAGTTTGTGTTAGTGTTGAAAAATTAAAAGAGTTAGGATATGATAAGGATATTTACGATGAGGAATTAAAAGAGGAAAATCAAATTCTTGAATTAATGCCTCATGATGTAATCTTGCCCAGTTCTACAGAATCTACTGATGAGAGAGCAGACGATGTTTTTGTGAGAATTTGCAATTTTGTCGATTCTCTTTTGAGCAAATTTTATGGATTAGAACCTTTTTATAATGTAAAAAGAAGAGAAGATTTGGTTGGACAAATTGGAGTTTGTATGGCTCCGCATAATTGCGCAGGAGTAATCTGCAGGTTTATCGGATTTTCAAATACTCTTGGGCTTATGGCAAGCCCTTATATGCATGCAGCAATAAGAAGGGACTGTTTTGATTATAACACTTATATTTCAATAAAGAAAGATGGTTTTTGGAGAAATGTTAAAATAGGAGAATTAGTTGAAACATTAAATCCTGAAAAAATAATTGATGATTTTGGAACTAAAGAAAAAAAAGTTGAGAATTTTGAAACGATTGGTTTTGATGAAGAAATCAAAGAGGTTAAAATAAATAATTTTACAAAACATGCAAAAAACCAGATGTTTAAAGTTAAAACCTCCTTGGGAAAATCTTTAACGATTACAGAAAATCACAAGTTTTTAATTAATGGAAAGGAAAAACGAACAACTGAGTTAAAAATAGGAGACAAACTGCCCCTGTCTAGAAGGATTAGTATTAAATCTAAAGAAATTAAAGAAATTAATCTAATTTCCTTCTTGAAAAATGAAAATTTAATGGTTAGGAAGATTAATTCTACTCTTAAAGACACTGATTTTAAAGAAATTTTGAACGAATTAGAGATTTCAAAAAAACAATTCATTAATTTTCAAAGAAGAGACAGTTATCCAGTAAAATTTGTCTTGAAATTAGATAAGAGCTTACAAGAAAAAATATTTAGAATTGGAAGATTAGCCAGTAAAAGAGACAATGTAGAAATGCCCATTATTATTCCTTTAACAAATGAACTTTTAGAAATTATTGGATTATATCTTGCTGAAGGTTATTCAAGAAGTGTTAATTCTAAAAAAGGGCTAAATCAAGTCTATATTTCTTCTCTTGATGGAAATTTAAGAAAATTTATTAGAAAAGTTTTTTTTGATAGTTTTGGTTTGATTCCTACTGAAAAAAAAGAAGATAGAGTTACTTTTTCTTCTAAAGTTTTATATCTATTTTTTACTAAGATTTTGCAAACAGGCTCTATTGCAAAAAATAAAAGAATTCCTTATATGTTTTTGAGTTTGCCTTTAAATAAATTAACTTGTGTCTTAAGGGGTTATTTTGAAGGTGACGGAAGTGTCAGCTCTTCGGATATTAGGGTTTCTTGTGATAGTATAAGTGAAGGGCTTTTGAGTGATTTGGAATTCTGCTTGTCTAGGTTGGGTATTTTTGCCAAAAGATATGAATATGAAAAAGAACCCGGACCAAAAGTAAGAAATTTTTATCTTAGGAAACAAAGGGATATTCCAAAATTTAGAATAACTAAACTGATTATTGGCTCTGACTTTATTAAAGAATTTAAGAAAATTGGATTTTTGTCTGAAAGAAAAAATAAAATCTTTAAAAGTTTTTTTAATAAAAAACCTTATGGAATGCGAATAAATTATGATAACAACTTTGTTTATGATTCTATTATTTCAATTGAACCTTTAGAGGAAAGAGAAAATTATTGCTTAAATGTAAATACAAAAAGCCACCTTGTAGTTGCTAATTCCATTGTCAGTAAACAATGTGACGGCGACGAAATGGCGGTTATGCTTCTGGGAGATGTTCTTCTTAATTTTTCTAGGAAGTTTCTTCCTGGACACAGGGGAGGAACACAAGATGCACCTTTAGTTTTGAATTCGAGAATTGATGCCGGAGAAGTTGATGACCAAATTCTTGATTTTGAACTTACAAAAGAATATCCTATTGAACTTTATCAATTGGCTGAACAAGGAAAACATTCTTCTGAAGTAAAGATTCCTAATGTAAGATTGTTCTTGAAAGAAGGGAGAAATCCTTTTGTTGGAATTGGACACACCCATGATACAGATAATTTTAATGACGGAGTTTTATGCTCTTCTTACAAGCTGTTAGAAACAATGCAGGACAAAGTTCGTCATCAGATGGATTTAGTTGAAAAAATAAGAGCAGTAGACACCTCGGATACTGCAAAACTAATTATTGATAGGCATTTCCTTAAAGATTTAAAGGGTAATCTAAGAAAATTTTCTATGCAAGGATTTAGATGCGTGGCATGCAATGAAATTATGAGGCGTCCGCCATTAACAGGAGTTTGCCAGAAATGCGGGGGGAAAATAATTTTCACTATTAATGAGGGAGGAATAAAAAAGTATCTTGAACCGGCATTAGAACTTGCAAACAGATACAATCTTTCTAATTATATAAAACAAAATCTCCAGATTGTAAAAGAAAACATAGATAGTATATTCGGAAAAGAACTTGAAAAGCAAAAGAGTATCTCTGATTTTTTTTGATTGCTTTTTAAGTTCTACAGTGGTTTTCTAACAAAAACGCATTGGAAGAATTTGAAAAATAAGAATCTATTGATAAGGAGTTTTAGAAATAAATTAAAAAATAAAAAATTAAAATAAATTTATTTCTTCTTTTTAGCGCGTGTAACTTTTTTAGCAGTCCTATTATGTTTTCTGTGCTTCTTTTTTCTTGCGCCAGAAAGAGTTATTCCAGAGATAGCTACCCTAAAATTTTTTGGAACTTGTCTGGAAGCGAACATCTTTGCTCTGTCTGCAGTTCTGTTCAATGCTCCTATATTCTTTCGTATCTCATCGTTCAGTCTCTTAAGTTCTTTTCTAACTCTTGGCACAGACGATATAAGGGTTTTTTTAGATATCTTTCCAGACTGATATCTTTTCCGCTCTTTATTAAAGTCATCAATTATAACTTGCTTTTGGTCTTGCCTAGACCTGATAACTTCTGCAAAAGCGTTGATCTCTTTAGCAATCTTTATGAAACTTAACTGGTTCATCTCTTTTTCAGTTGCCATGTTTTCTTATTCTTTCCTCCTTTGTGGATATAAAAAGAAAAAAGAGTAAATAAACTTTTTGTTTAGATTATTTTTAAAAAATAAAAGAAGATTGTGGGAATTAAAAGGCATCCCATCATGTGAGTCTTTTTTACCTGGAGAGAATTGCAGTAAATTCCTGTTAAAGTAGAAGCGATTAAAACAAGAAATCCATAGATTCCAGAAAAAAATAAAACAAGGATTACTAAAAAAATTATCGTCACAATTGAAAGAAGAGAATAATTTATTTTTTTTATCTTTTCGGAAAAAAATCTGGCTAAAAATTCTGTAAGGGAAAAAGAGGCTATTCCACTGAGTAAAATGACAATCATCAAAACAAGAAGAGTTTTCCAAGAAAGGACTCCTATTATTTCTTGTATTGCTGCGGCTGCTCCTGTTCTTGTTTTAGAAATTGCATACAAAGAAACAAAAGATAATCCCATAACTAAAATATTTGTCGCTCCAATCAAACTGAGAAATCCTTTTTGGTCTGTTTTTAAAATAGTATTTCCTAAAACTGCTGCCTGTCCGCTTCCTAATCCTGGAAGAAAACCACAAAGAGGAGAAGCAATAATTGCTCCTATTACTGGTTTTAACATTTTATTCTTTGGAGAAGTTATTTCTTGAGAAGGAATTTGAATTTTATTTTTTATGCTCATAACAAGCATAGACGTTCCAAAAAGTCCTGTGAGAAGAGGAAGAAGAGGTTCTTTAATTCCTGAGTTCAAAACACAAAGTCCAAGCAATCCAGAAATTACAAATACAAACATGGCAACAAGCTTCTTTTTTTCTGTGAAAATCAACAGAAAGGAAATTGCCAATAATATCCAGAACATCACAGAATGAATCAATTCATATATCTTGGAGAAAATAAATGCTAATGGAAAAGAAAGAAGAATAAAAATAAATATTGCTATAATTCCGCCTTTTGCAGTGAGCATAACTGCTTCATACCCCTTTCCTTCTTTTAACAATTCGTGGCCTGGCAAGACAGAAAGCTGGGTTTCTGTATCAGGACAGCCGAGAAAAATAGAAGGAATAAAATCGATGAAAGTGTGCGTTATTGCCATGGAGGCTATAAAAGAAACGAGATAAACTGGATTTATCACAGAAAAGAGAGTGGCAGATAAACCGACTAAAATTGTTCCAACAAGATTTATGTGTATCCCTGGAAGAAGTCCTGTAATTGTTCCTGCTAAAACTCCAATAAAAGTTGAGATTAAAATCTCTATAAGCATTATTAATAAAAAATTTTAATAATTAAAACTATTTAGGTGTTTTTTACCTTATTAATTTTGAGAAAAAAACAGCTTCAAGGACATTTAAGGCGATTGTAAAGTCTACTATTCTGATTGGAAGGAAAGGAGAAGTAAAAAGAGTTAATCCCTGCAAGATGAAAAGAATTCCCAACGAGAAGAGTAATGGCGATTTTTGTTTTTTAAATTTTATTAAGGCGATACCAAAGAACATTTCTGCAATGCCCAAAAAAGCTTCTGCTTTATTTGCAGGAATGTTTATCGATGAATATATCAAAGGAGAGATGTAAACTGATAGAATTAATATCCAAATTACCAAGTTTGTTATTAAAATTGTGTAAGAAGAAATCTTCAGAAGTTTTGAGGACACTTTTTTTGTTAAAATAATAAAAGAAATGTAGACTAACGAAGTTGTTAAGATTAGACTTATTATTAAGATTGACACAAGGGTTTTGAAGTTTAAAGATAAGAACTGAATTAATGAACTTAAATTTCCTGCTGAATCTGCATTTATTGCGCCAGTGGATAAGCCATAACCAACTAATTGAACAATAGAATAAATGAGAAAAGTTAATGCAGTTAAAATTGCTGCCCAAACAGAAATTTTTGTATTCATAAGATTTTTAGTTAAATTGATTATTTAAGTTTTGCTTCGATGAAAAATTAACATCCTAAATAAGAAAAGGTTTAATAATTATTAATAGCTTGAATCAGTTAGATATAGATTCTGCAAGTCTGTTAATGTCTGCTTAAATTCGGGCGGACTTTCTTGAAGTGAATAAGATATTCTTTCTACAGAATCTGCATTATCTTTTAGGTATGAATCTAACATTTTTACACTATCGGTCAATCCTTCCATAAATGCGTTATATTCTTTTGTAGGCATTTTAAGAACATCTTGTTTTATTTCTGCATAAACTTCTTTTACATTTCCTTTATTTAATAATTTTTCAAATTTTTCTTGAGCATAAGATTGGTAATCTTCTGGAAGTTTATCAATCACTTTTATTAAACCATCAGCAAAAGTTGTGAACACTTCCTGATCTTTTGCATTTAAAGTATTTAACCATCCCTTATAGTCTAATCCTAATTCTTCTGATTTACCAATTAAGTATTGTTCTGTAGGAGTTTCTGCATGTATATTTGGAAGAATAGACGCTGCTCCTATGAGCAAAAGTCCTGCAAGACCCAATCTCTTTTTATTAGCCATTTTATTGTATTATTATGAGATTTTCTTTTCTTTATTAATATTTCTGTAATAGGTTATATCTAATTCTATAATGCATTATTCTCTAAGAAAGAGTAAGAGAAGTTATTATAAAAAGGTTTAATAATTAAAAATTTCTTTTCTTGGAATGGATATTGATGAAAAAATTGATTTGATAAAAAGGAATACAGAAGAGATAGTTAGTTTAGATGCCCTGAAAGAATTATTAAAAAGTAAAAAACAACCAAGAGTTTATTGCGGTTATGAACCAAGCGGACCAATGCATCTCGGACATTTTGTAACAATAACAAAATTAATGGATTTGGAGAAAGCAGGATTTAAAGTCATTATTCTATTGGCAGATATTCATGCTTTATTAAACAGGAAAGGAAGCGAGGAAGAAATAAAAAGGGAAGTTGAAAATTGGAAAAAAACAATAAAGGCAATAGGAATCAAGGCAGAAGTTGTTCTTGGAAGTGATTTTGAATTCACTAAAGAATATCAATTAGATGTTATGAAGTTGGCACAGGGTTCTACTATCCAAAGAGGATTGAGGAGTATGCAAGAAATTGCTCGGGATATAAGCAATGCCACAATTTCCCAGCTTTGGTATCCTCTTATGCAAGTTACAGACATAAAACATTTGAAATTAGATGTTGCTATGGGAGGAATGGAACAGAGAAAAGTTCACATGATTGGAAAAGACTTGGCTAAAACATTAAATTATAATTTTATTGCTTTACACACTCCTTTGATAACTTCATTAAAAGGACCAGGAGAAAAAATGTCCAAGAGTATTCCTGGAAGCGGAATAAGTGTTACTGATTCAAATGAAGAAATTAAAAAAACAATTGCAAAAGCATATTGCCCTGAAAAAGAAACAAGAGACAATCCTATTCTTCAGATTGCTAAACTAATAATATTCCCAAGATTTGATTCTGTTGAAATAAAAAGAGCAGACAAGTTTGGAGGAAATGTTTCTTTTGAAGATTATGAAAAATTAGAAAAAGAATATTCTGCCGGAAAAATACACCCTCTTGATTTAAAGAATGCAATTGCAGAATATTTAGAAAATATTATTGAACCGATAAGAAAGAATTACAGATAAAAGAATTTATATACATAATTTCTATAGATGATTATGAAAAGGGGAGGGGTTTTAGTTCTTGGAATTATTCTATTAATGAGTTTAGTAGTGTTTGTTTCTGCAATTCAGATTACTGGAGGAATAACTGGAAAACCAATAGCGAATGAAAACATCACAAATGAGACACAATGCACCCTAAATTACGCAAAAATATGTCATGAAGGCAATGTTTTTTGGAAAGATAGTTGTAATGTCCGAGGGAGTTTAGTACAAGAATGTTCAGAAAGATTATGCGAGAATGGAGAATGTTTATCTGCATTAAATGTAACAACAGAGAATCTTTGCAGTGATGCATGGAAGTGCAAGTCTGATTATTACAAGGGATACCAGTCTATTAATTGTGAATGGAGTGATGTATCTTATTGTCCTAATGGCTGTTCAAACGGTGCCTGTTTATCTGCAACAACAACATCAACAAATCAGACACAAGGAGAGCAAATTCAAGAACAGGTAAAATGCATCTTTAGAAATTCCAAGGCAATGCAGAAATGTTATACTGCCGGAGATAATTCAAGAGCTTATTGTTCTGGAACAGAAACTTGTGTTGCAAGCATTTTTGGGTATCAAGGAGAAAAGATAACTTGGAAATCAAGTTGTGGCAGTTATGCTTATACAACTATTGACAGGGAAAATGAATATGTAAAATTTGATTGTGTTCCTCAACATGGAATTAATGAAACTGAAATTCAAAAGAATGGATTTAAATTTGCTTACTGGCAATGTCATGATGGAAGTGAAATGAAATTTGGAGATGGTTCTTCCTGCTATCAAGGAGATGTTTTTAAACGTAAAGCAGAAGAATTTTGTAATGGTAAATGTAAAGAAGTTGAAACCTTAACTAAATGCGGAGTTAATTCTTTTAGTGTTCTGGAAGAGTGCTATGCTCCTTCTCAAGTTTGCTCTCTTCATGAACTTGAAACAAAAACTTGCTCTTATTTTGGGGTTGATTATGTTATTAACAGAAAGACGGGTTCTAATTTTAAAGTATCTTATAATAGTATTACTGAAGAATTTTCTTTAGAACCTTTAACAGAAATAACCCTTCAAAACGGAGTTATTGTAAAAAGAGGTGCTGAAACTGCTAAAACAAATTTAAAATTTTTATTAATTGAAACAAAAAAAGAAATATTTTTAATCTGCAAAGATTCATGTCCTCTTGATAATAAGTGTTATCCTTTTGGATATAGAAAATCTGGAAAATATTGTTCTGACACAGGGCAATTTGTAGAACAATTTGAAGCAGAAAAGTCTTGTGATAATAACTTTGAATGTTCTTCAAATGTGTGTGTTAATGGAAGCTGTGTTAGTGGAAGCTTCATACAAAGAATAATGGAATGGTTTAAGAGATTATTTGGCGGAGAATAAATTTTTCATCTCGTCTTAAATTCCACAACATCCAAATCTCTCATTTTATGCTGCAATCCTACGACTTGTCCAGGATATTTACTGGAGGGTCCCCAAATTCTCGTTTCCTTGACTTTGTTAGAAAATCCTTTTAGTATTTTTTCAGCAACATCTTTGACAACACTTTCTGGGTTGAGAATTATCGGTTTTTTTGCTTTCTGTTTTTCTTCTGGTTGTTTAGTATAAACTCTTATTCTTCCAAAACTCTGAAAGAGTTTTTCTTTTAATTCTTCAATTCCCTCTTTTGTTTTTGCGGAAATCAATTGGAAATTATATTTTTTTGAAGAAAGAGTTGCTGAAATTTTTCTTTTTTCAGATTCAGAAAGATAATCTGTCTTGTTAAAGACAATTATTCTTTTTTCTGTAGCATTATCCAACCCCCTTTCTATTTCTTGTATCTGGTTTAAATTTGTCACGAGAATCAAGATACTATCTGCGCTATTTGTAACTCCCTTATCATAATACTCTGATTCAACTGCAGGAACCTCAATCAATTGAATGCTCACTCCATTGTAATTCATCATACCGACTATTGGAACACGAGTGGTGAATTCATAATCTGCTATCTCTGGATGGGCATTTGTGAGCAAAGAAATAAGAGAAGATTTTCCTGTTTTTGTTTTTCCTATTATCACTGCTTGCATGTCTTCTTTTTTTATTCCTATTCTTGAACCCTTTTTTGATTTCTTCTCTGTTGTTATCTTTTCTTTTAGTTTGATATGTCTTGTTTTTAGATTTGCAAGCATTTTCTCAGAAGACTTATGCTTTGGACATTCTTTTATCATTTCCTCTAGCCATTTTAATTTTTCTTGATTATCTCCTGCCTGCAAATACATTAATTCTGCTTTTTTGTAGAAGGGGGATTGGTTTGTAGATGCCATTTTGTTTTATGTTCTTGGTTAGAACGTATATATTTTAAACTTCATTAGATTAAAAAAGTTATGAATAAAGCCATTCTTTCAAAAGTAAAAGAAAAAAGGGAATTTTCCCAGCTTCCTGAAAAAGATATTGAACTGGCTTATGAACAATTTTCTAAAAGACAAGCAAGTGATGAAGAGAAAATAAGATTGACTAAGGAACTTTTAAGAAAAGTTTTCAGTGCTTTTGTCAGCAAAAAACTTTTGTCCTTGAAAAATAAAGAACCAGAATGGATTTTGAGAAAGCATGTTTCTACAAGGGAAAGATTGCAATATTATGAAGAAATTTACAAAAGAATTCTTGGAGATTGTAAAGAAGCAAGCATAGTTGATTTAGGAGCAGGAATTAATGGATTTAGTTATGACTTTTTTAAAAGGTTAAAATTAAAGATAAATTATATTGCAATAGAGTCTGTTGGACAGCTTGTAGAATTGATGAATTTTTATTTTAAAGAGAATAAATTAAATGCCGGAGCAATTCATTTAAGTTTATTTGAAAAGGAGAAAGTTAAGGAAATAATCAATAAAAGAAAGAAACCGAGAATTATTTTTTTATTCAAAGTTATTGACGCTTTAGAAACATTAAAGAGAGATTATTCAAAAGAATTGATTTCTGAAATTGCTCCTCTTGCAGACAAAATTGTTGTTAGTTTTGCAACTAAGAGTTTGGGAAGCAGGGAAAAATTCAAAGCAAAGAGAAACTGGATTGTTGGTTTTATAAAAGAGCAATATACAATTTTAGATGACTTTGAAACTGGCGGTGAACACTATATCGTGTTCACTTCCTCGTAAACTGCAGATGAAACATACCTTTGAATTTGGAAATTTCATAGGGAAAGTACATTCTTTTTAGCAAATAGTTTTATATATCTGAATACTTTTTTTTATTTATGAAACCATTATTTCCTCAGAAAATTTTGTCTAAGCATCATCATGTTGAAGCTTGGCATATTCCCAATTTTCATAGAAAAATTTTGTCTAATGGAATGACTGTTTTCTTTGAAAAAAGAAACCTTCCTGTTGTGGCTGTGGCTTTTGCAGTAAGAAATGGGGGAATTAATGAGCCTATTTCTGAAAAAGGAATTTCTCATTTTATTGAACATATGCTCTACAAGGGAACTCCTACAAGAAATGCGAAAAAAATTGCAGAAGAAATAGAAAAGAAAGGCGGGGAACTCAATGGTTTTACAGACGAAGTAGTAACAGCTTATTGGTGCAAAATGCCGAGTAAGCATCTTAATACTGCATTAGAAGTTTTGAGTGATATGATTAAGAATCCTTTATTTGACGCAAAAGAATTTGAAAAAGAGAGAAAGGTAATTTTTCAGGAAATTAAGATGAGGAAGGATAATCCGCATGTTTATGTATTGGACGGAATCCAAGGTTGCTTATACAATGGAACATTGGGATTAGACTTAATTGGAACTTACAAAACAATGAACTCAATTGATAGAAAAAATCTTATATCCCGATATAAGGACATTTATCAGCCAAATAATATGATTTTGGGAGTTGTAGGAAATGCAGATTTTGATGATATTTTGGAATTTGCAGAAAAAAATTTTGGAAAAATGAAAGGCAATGTCCAGAAGATTGATTTTTCCCCTAAGAATTTAATTAAAATTGAAAAAAGAAAAGGAATAGACCAAGCCAACTTAGTTTTTGCTTATCATGTTCCTTTATCGACGAACAAAAAAAGTTATGCTGCAGAGGTTTTAAGCACATTAATGGCTGGCGGAATGTCTTCCAGGCTATTCAGCGAGATAAGAGAGAAGAGAAACCTCGCATATTCTGTTAGGGGAGATTCAAGCATAACTCGCTTTTTTGCTTATAATTCTATTTATGTTGGAACAACCAAGCAAAATGTTGAAACTGTAAAAAAAATAATCCTTGAAGAATTCAAAAAGGTTGCGGAAAATTTAACAGAAGAAGAGATGAATCAAGTTAAGGAGCAGTTAATAGGAAATTATCATATTTCTATGGAAGACTCTCAAATGCAGATGGTTGATCTTTTATTGCATGAAATCAATGGTAATGCAAAAGATTTTTATGATTTTGAAGAAAACATAACACAAGTTAAATTGGAAGATGTTAAAGAGTTAGCAAAAATAGAAGATTACAGTTTTTTTGCTTTGGTGCCCCAGGATTAATCTTAAAAACCCCTTTCCTTATTTCTTTTCATGTTTATAGTAAAGGTTCCTGGAATTAACGGAGAAAAATCTCAGGGATGCGAGAGAACGGGAAATGCAATTCTTGAATCATTAAGAGAAATTTATTCAAACGAACAAGGAATTCCTATTGATGTTGATTTGCTTGACTTGGAGGAAATTCATCTGGATAATTCTAATCTGAAACTTACAAATGAACTTATTTATGAGAATTCTTTAGAAACTTTTGAAGCCAAACCAAGAACTATTTTTCTTGGAGGAGATCATTCAATTAGTTATTCTATTGTTAGAGCTTTTTTAGATAATTGCAGAAACTTGAAAAGAGAACCCTGCTTAATTGTTTTTGATAGTCATCCCGATTGCTTATTTAGCAAAGAAAAATATCCGAATAATAGAGAATGGCTAAGAAAATTAATTGAAAAAGGATTTCCAGAAGAGAATATTCTGCTAGTGGGCACGAGAAATATATGGAAAGATGAAATAAAATTCTTGAAGGAAAATAAAATAAAAACTCTTTCTATATCCAATCTCACAGACGATTTACACGAAATGTGCGATACAATAATGGAGTTTTCAAATGGGAAAGAGCTGTATGTTTCTATTGACATAGATGTTATTGACCCTGTTTTTGCTCCTGCAACAGGTTATCCAGAGTCTTGTGGTTTAAGTAGCAGACAATTTCTTTATCTCGTTCAAAGAATTAAAAAAATAAAAACTTTGAGAGCAGTAGATATTGTAGAAATAAATGAAAAGAAGGATGAAAAATACGATAATGCAACTGTCAAACTTGGAGCAAAAGTTCTTGCAGAACTTTTGTAATCATTAGACAAGTCAAATGAGAGCAAAAATATTTGGTGAAATTATTATGATATAGATTATCCTAACTTTTTTATACTAACCTTTCATTCATATAGAATAATTATAATGCAAGAAAAAAGAGAGAAAAAGAGGGGATTAAAAATAGGTCAAAACAGAAGTTTTTCTCTCTACAATTTTTCTTCAAGAAGAAATCGTAAGGGATTATCAACAATTGTCATAACTCTTATTATAATTCTCATTTCTCTTGTTGCTGTTGGAATTATCTGGGTTGTTGTGAGAAATGTAATTCAAAGCGGAACAGAAGGAATTGCTCTTGGACAATTTACTCTTGGAGCAGATATTATAAATGTGAATGTAGACAACAGTTCAAACAATGTAAGCTTGAGTGTAAAGAGAAGTTCTGGAGAAGGGGAAATAACAGGAATCAAGTTTATTTTTTCTGATGAAACAGATTCTGAAATTATAACAGAGAAAATTTCCATGAACAAATTAGAAGAAAAAAGATTTACATTTCACTTGACTAAACTCGCTGTTTCTAAACTAATCAGCATTTCAATTGTTCCTGTTCTTGCTAGTTCTTCTGGCAAAGAAACTCTTGGGAGTGTTCTAAGCAAATATAATGTTCAGGAAGGAACTACAACTTCTGGGGGTGGAGGAAGTTGCGTTGCTAATTGTACAGGAAAAGTTTGCGGTAATGATGGTTGTGGGGGAAGTTGCGGAAGTTGTGGAACAGGATATAGTTGCGTGGGGGGGAGTTGCGTACAGCAGTTAGGATGGCAATATGATTGGAATACAAGAACAGATAGACATGGAAAACCTGCAGGAACATTTGATCAAACTCCTTTTCCCATAAATCAAACAACTACAGAATATTCTATCATGAATGACGAATTTCCAAATGGAAAAACTTTTTATTTGGGAACAAAATATTATGTTGATGGATTAACTGGAATTAACTCTGGAAATTGTCAAAGTTTTACTTCCCCCTGTTTAACTATCCAATATGCATTAATTCAAGCAGGTACTGGAAACAAAGCAATAATTGTCAGGGGAGCACATGATGGATTTAATGGAATATATTATGAATCGGATGTTAGGCCTCGTAGAGGTATAAGTGATACTAACAGATTTATTATAACAGGCTATGGACAAGAAAGACCAATCATAGACAGTGCTAATTCTCCATCTTGGCAGTATACAGTTTATGCTAATGATTCTTATTCTACATTACAGAGATTAAAAGTGCAAAATAATCTGAACAAAGTATGCATAATGTCTACTAAATCATTCACGAATATTATTGATATTGAATTATATAATTGTACTGCTACATATAACCATACTGATCTCACTGCTCTTGGTGATGGTCTTCTTCATTCTTTTGCTACAAATCACGATTGGATTTATCATAGTACTGCTCATAGAACTTACGGACATTGTTATAAAATACCTGATAATGCTTCTAATGCAATCATAGAATGGAGTAAAGCATATGAATGTGGGTGGTGGCCAGGCATGCCAAGTACAGATACAGTATTTTGGGGGAATCATGCAATTGGAATTGATTTTTCAGACCATACTGGTTATTCTGGAGATAATAATATAGCAAGGTATAATATTGTCTATGATACCTTATTTTATCCACTTAACTTAAACTGTAATAAGAATTTTTCAGTTCATCATAATGAATTCTATAATGGACAGAGATGTGTGGATATTATGACAGATACTCTTAATAGCTGTTATCTACATGGAGCAGGTTATTTTACAGTGATTCTTCTAGAAGAAAACAAACAAGAGAGTTCAGGTTCATTTCATTCAAATATTGTTAGAAATAGTCGAGGAGTAATGACTGCATATAATGAAAAATGGGGGTTATTGGAAGTTTTCGGTTCAGGTAAGGGAGGAGATATTTATGTTTATAATAATCTTTTTTACAATGATTATAACTCCAATCAGTCGATATGGTTACATAACGGTATCACAAACAATAGCGTTTATCTCTACAGCAACTCATTTTATACGAATAATACAGTTACTATAATAGATGATGATTCTACAGGAATAGTAGAATTAAAAAACAATATTTTTTATCAGGCAGGAAAAGGTTCAATAATTCAGGGAACACAAACTCATGAATATAACTTGTATTATTATCCCTCTGGTTCAAGAGGATTTACTACTCTTGGGACAGGAGAGATAGACGGAAATCCGCAATGGATTGCTTTACCAAGCGGTCCTTATAATGTGAACGAAGCTGCTCTCAGTTTAAATAGCCCTGCAATAAACAATGGAACTTCTCTTCCATCTTCCTTTGCAACAGACATTTTAGGAGTTTCTCGTCCTCAAGGTTCTGCATGGGACATTGGCACATATGAATATGTTGCTTGATTTTTTATACAGGAATCTTTTAAATATTTCTTTATTCTCCTAAAGATAAGATGAGAACCTTTATTGCTATAGAATTTTCTGAAGAGATAAAAGAGCAGATAGTAAAAATACAAAGAACTCTTCCGGAGTTTAAAGGAAAAATTACTGAAAAAGAAAATCTGCATTTAACATTAAAGTTTTTAGGGGAAGTTGATGAGAAAATTCTTGATGAAATTAAAAAAAGATTAAGGGAAATAAAACTGAAATCCTTTGAAACAGAAATTAAAGATATAGGGATGTTTTCTGATAGAATTGTTTGGCTTAGCATTAAGAATTGTGATGAACTGCAAAAACAGATTGATAAAAATCTAAGTGGACTTTTTGAAGAGGAGAAAAGATTCATGGGGCATTTGACAATAGCAAGAGTAAAGAGCATAAAAAATAAAAAAGAATTTTTGGATAAACTTAATAAAATAATTATTCCTAAAATGAAATTTGAAATTAAAAATTTTAATCTTAAAAAGTCAATTCTAAGAGAAAAAGGACCTATTTATGAAGATATTGAAATATATAATTTAGAAATATAATAAGCAAAGAATTTCAAGTTTTATATAACTTTTGTGATTGAAAAAATATTTTATAGAATAATCTTGTTTAAAAATGAATTTTGTATTATTATATTTTAATGAATAATACGAATGGTTATGAAAAAATAGTTGATGAATATCTCTCGAGATGCAGAAAATCCTGTGATAATGGTTGTTATTATGGGTTAAGAAAGGATCAAGAAATTTTGAGAACAGGCACTTTTGATTCATTTAAAATTGATGGGCATGGTTCTAGAAGAAAAAAAGAAGATTTGGAAGGAATATCTGCAGCATTGGGCAAATGCGAACAAATTCTATTTGATTTTTTCTTAGAATTGAGCAAAACAGAAAGAATTTTTGGCTGGCCCAAATATCATGAGCCAGAATTAAGAAAAAGAATCAATACTGCTCTTCAAACAGATTAAATATATCTGCCTTTTTTCCAATTATTTCTATTAATTCTGGGGGAGAAGCATTTGCAATATTTTTTAATGTTTTGAATTTTTCCAGAAGTTTTTTTGCAGTTTTTGGACCTATGCCTGGAAAACCTTCCAATATAAATTGTAATCTTTCTTTTTTATTCAAACTCTTTTTTGTTACGTTTAAGGAAGATTCCTTTTCTTTTTTTCTTGCTAATACTGCTAAGTATCTTGCTGTATCCTCATAATTTTTTGTTAGGATTATTGGAATTTTGTGTTTTAAAGTTACTGAAAGCAGAAAACCGCGAATTGCATTTGGGTGTACAAATCTATGATTTCCTTTATCATCTTCAGGTGAATACTCTTCTGCTTCATCGCCGTATAATTCTTGCTCCTCAATTCCTTCAATTATCAATAACTTATTTTCATACTGCTGCAATTCCTGCAATTGCCTTATTATCCTCTTATTTATTATGGAATTTATAAAATCAGAAACAGTTTTTCTTTCTATTGCAATATTATTTACAAGATAATCCGCAACCTTCAATTCTCTGAATTCAATTTCAAATCCAAGTTCTACGAGAGTTGCTGCAACCAAAGAATTTTTTTCCCTGTAATCAATTGTTATTTTCTGTTTTTCTTGTTTGGACTTTTCTTCTCTAATTCTTTTTGATTTTGGAAAAATATCTAATAATGGTTTTACCATATTATAAATTATTTACTGACATTTTTATATTTAACAAAAGTATTTTTATTGGATTCCATGGGCTTGGCTTTCTCTAATTCCAGAATTAGTCATTTCTATAAAATCTGCCTTTCCTATTATATCTTTCATTTCTCTTGCTCCAATATAAGTCATGCCTGAAGCCAATGCTCCGAGATATTCTTCTATTATTGGAGATATTGGACCTTTGTAGGAGATTAAAGTTTTTTCTCCCTCAACATTTACTATTCTTTTTTCTTTTTCTCCGTCGAGTTCTGCCTTTTTTAAAGCTACATCATAACTTGCAGAACCGCGATAGAGTTTGAATTTCTTTTCATTTCTTTCAATAATTTCTCCAGGAGTTTCATCTGTTCCTGCAAAAATAAATCCGGACATTACTGTATTTGCCCCTGCCCCTATTGCTTTAACAACATCAGCAGGTTTTTTTATCCCCCCATCTGCACATATTGGAATTTCTCCTTTTGTTGCTTCATAAACATCCATTATTGCTGTTAGTTGAGGAATTCCTGCACCAGTCATTATCCGTGTAGTGCAAAGAGAACCAGGCCCTATTCCGACTTTAACCGCATCAGCCCCTTTGCTTAAAAAATACTCTGCAGCATCTTTTGTGGCAATATTTCCTGCCATAACATCTATATGGGGATATGTTTCTTTTAAATAATCTAAAGTTTTTCCCGCATATTTAGAATGTCCGTGAGCAATATCTATTACAATAATCTCCAAACCTGCTCTTACCAGTGCTTCTACCCTTTCCTTTACATCTTTGACCCCAATTGCTGCAGCACAAATTAATCCTTCTTTTTTTACTTCTCTGACTTGTCTTGCCTGTTCTTCTATTGTCAGAAATCTATGGATAACTCCAAGCCCGCCTAATTTTCCCAGCCCAATTGCCATATCTGTTTCACAAATAGTATCCATATTTGCTGCTACTAAAGGAATATCTATTTCATAATTTCGTGTAATTCTTGTTTTGAAATTGACTTCTCTTCTTGAAAGAATCTTGTTATATTTTGGAACAATCAAAACATCATCAAAAGAAAACCCCTTTCCTATGATTCGTGCCATATTTCTATCTCATAATTATTTCTTATAAAGATTTGTATTATAGAGTTTCTTGTTTTTCTGATTTTGTTTTGTTGAACATCTCATCTCTTATAATTTCTATTGTTTTGTGCATTTTCTTTTCACGAGACTTTGAAACATAAAAGAAAGCCTCATCGCGGGTTTTTTTTGTTATCAGCATTATTAATTTACCTTCCATCAGTCTCGCAGTTCTTCCAGTTCGTTGTATTGCCCGTATTGCTGAAGGAATTGGTTCATAAAAAACAACGATATTTACTTCTGGAATATCAAGTCCCTCTTCAGCTATGCAAGTCGCACACAAAATATCTATTTTCCCCTCTGAAAATTCTTCAATTATTTTCTTTTGTTGTTTTTGATTTAATCCTTCCCCCTCTTTTTTTGCCTGTCCTATAAATATTTTTGATTTTATACCATCAATTTCATTTATTTTTTTTGAAATGTTAGAAGCAGTTTCCCTAAACTGGGTGAATACTATCATTTTCATTTTTTCATTTTTTTGTTTTTCATTTATTATAATATCTAGCAATTTCTGCACTTTGGGATGCTCCCTTTTTTTAAATAAAAGTTCGTTGGATTGAACAAATACAAAATTAAATTCTGGTTTTGAAACCAATTTAACAACCCCCTTACTTTGTTTTTTTGATGCTTGTTCTAATAAATTTTTAAGGTATTTGTTAAATCCGTCAAGAGTTTGAGTTTCAAGAAGTTCAAGCGCATGCTGTATTTTTATTGCCTGCGCACAAGCACTGGCTCCCAGCATATAATTAAAATTTTTATAATTTCTTGTTATTGTAATAGATATTTTTTTTTGAAGATTTATCAAATCTGTTTTTGATGCCGGGCCAAATAAGACTTTTCTTGTCCTTAATTCTGTTACATACTCTTCAAACAATTTGAGCAAAACTTGCCTCATCTCTTCAAATTCTGGAGGAAAATCGAGCATTATCTTTTCAAATTTTAATTCCTGCAAGTATTCTTTTACATCTTCACTATCCCTCGTCTTTAATTCTACCTCTTCGATTGAAAGATTTTTGCAGATTTCTTTTATTTTTTCCTTGTCACTTCCAGGAGAAGCAGTTAATCCAATGACTCTTGGATGAGCAGAATGCTCTATATATTGGTGTGCAACATAATTATAATCATAATTCTTTGTACATCTGTGGGCTTCATCCTCTACAAGCAGACAAATGTCCTTTAAGTTGTATAATCCTTTTTTTAAATCATTTGCAACGCATTGAGGAGTGGAGAAAATAATATCTGAATTCTGCCAAAGTTTCTTTCTTTCTTCTGCATTTACTTGTCCTGTGAATAGAGTCATTTCTGCAAATAATTCTGGAAGATGTTTCTTGAAGTAATTTAAATGCTGTTCAACTAAAGGTTTTGTCGGAGCAAGGAATACAACCTTTTCTCCTGGAAATTTTTTCATTCTTTCTATTGTAAGCATCAAAGCGATAAGTGTCTTTCCCAACCCTGTTGGCAAGACTACAAGACAATTCTTGTTTATGCAGCTTTCAAATATTTTTTGCTGGTACTCTCTTGGAGATATGTCTTTTAGAAATTCCATTTTTGATTTATCTGCTTTTTACAGAGTAGGAAATAAGAATAGCAGAACATGCGATTAACAGCAAGCCAATTAATGATACTAAATTTATCGGAACCTGCTGGTTTACAATAGTGTTTCCTGTAAGATTAGAATCAAGAAACCAAAAGCCAAAAACTAATGCAATGATTGCAAACATCCAGGTTACTCCTTTTTTGCTGAAAAAATTACTTTTCATATTCTTTTTAGTTTTTCTCATTTTAAATAATTTTATATTATAAAGATAGCGAAAATCATTCCGATTAAAACTAATGAGGCAAGGAAGCTCCAAAACAATAAATTTCCGAAGAATATTTTGTTTCCATCTAATTCTGATATCGGAAGCATATTAAAAAAAGCATAGTAAACATTTAGCCTTGCAAAAAGAGGAAAACCGAGGAAATATCCAATAACTGCCATAATTAAGTTGATTACGATTCCAGAAGCAGCGATTAAACCCAGATGATTTTCTGTCATTTCTGAAAAAGTGTATAACCCAAACCTCTTTGCACCACGATAAATTCTTGGTTTAACATCAAAAACAAGAGAAGCCATACAAATAAAGCTCTTTAATGGAAATAAGATTATTTTTGAAACTATCGGAAGAAATGCTCCAATGGGAAAAGGTTTTTTCGAATGCTTATCTTTTGTAAATCCAAATTTTCCAATTTCCCAAATTTTCATTTCTATTTCTGAGTCTAATCTATAAGCTACCCACTTCTTTACAAAAATATTAACCAAAATCACAATAGAAACTGCAAGAAGAGTATAGAGAACTATCTTCCATTCTTCAAGAAAACTTAAGGACAGAGTCGTAATAATCAAGATTAATGCGATGATTAAAATTTCTCTCTTGTTTATCATAGATTTTCTATGTTTAGTTTTTTTATAAAGTTTATCCTTCTTTATGCAATTATATTTTAGATTATGGAAAACTATTTAAATAGAATATCATCAATTTAATCATGAGAATAAAAAAGATTAGCGAGGTTATCGGAACGAGGGTATACACTGATTCTGGAGATTTTTTCGGAGAGATAGAAGAGGCTAATTTGTCTGATAACAAGATTGATGGCTGGAGGATAAAAGTCGGAGGAAATGTCGGTTCTATGATCGGCGGAGCAAAAGGAGTTATCATTCCTCACCAGTTTGTTAAAGCAGTTGGAGATGTTTTTTTAATTAACAGATCTGCTTTACCAAGTTCAGATTCTAATATAGAAGAAATACCTGAAGACATGATATAAAAGTATGAAAGCAGAACTTTTTTAAATGTCTTTAGCATTTATAATTCTATAAATAATAAATTATAAAACTATCCCTATGGCAGAAACACAAACTACATTTTTACAGCATCCGATTGTTTCTCAATTTATTCTTCCATTTTTATTAGTTTTCTTTATAGTTTTTGCAATTCTTGAAAGGACAAAACTTTTTGGAGAAGCAAAGAAGCAGTTGAATGCTCTTACTGCACTTGTAATCGGCTTGATTTTTGTTGGAGCAATTTATCCAAAGATTGTTGTAGAAAATATGATTCTTTTTTTAACAGTAGCAATTGTTATTATTTTTGTTATTTTGCTTCTTTGGGGATTTATATTCGGAGATGAAAAAGGATTTAAACCTGCAACCTGGATGAAATGGGTGTTGGGCATTATTGCGGGCATTGCTTCTATTGTGGCAATCTTATGGGCTACTGGATGGAATACCACCCTGGCTGGTTTTTTGTCAGGACAAAGCCAGATTTGGACTAATATAGCTTTTGTGGTTGTTATCGCAATTGTATTAGCATTAGTTTTATTGACTAAAGAAAAAAAGTCTTAAAAGAAAATTCTAACGAAACATATTTAAATATATTCTCATAATTCTTTATATGTTAAATTGGGTGATGCTTCAGACTGCTTCTGCTTTTCCCAGCGGGGCTTTAGGAGACTTGCTCAATAAATGGCAAGAAGCTGGTTTTTTCAGTTATCTCCTCCCTTTTTTATTGCTGTTCGCATTAGTTTTTGGGATATTAACCAGAATAAAAATATTTAAAGATAATAAAGTCGTGAATGGGATTATTGCGCTTTCTGTTGCATTGATGGCTTTGCAGTTTAATTTTGTTCCTCAATTTTTCTCTCAGATATTTCCAAGAGTTGGAGTAGGGTTAGCAATAATTTTGGGAGTAATGATTATTGTTGGGCTTTTTGCAGATCCAGAAAGCCCTGTAATAAATTACATTTTACTTGGTGTTGGAGTCATTACTATTGGAATGATTGTAATACAGTCTGCAGGAGCTGTTGGATGGCAGTCAGGACAATGGTGGGGGGAGAATTGGCAGATGATTATCGGAGCAATCGTCTTGTTCATCTTAGTTGCGGTAATTATCGGAAGTGCAGGTCCTAAGAATCAGAGCAAGCCTCCAGCAGATTTTAAACCATTCTGGACTAGAGACAAGTAAAATTATTTTTTAGTAATCTTTTCTTTAATCTTTTTCTTTCTGTCTCTTTGAAGGAGAAATCATTTTTGAGAAAGAATCCTGCATCATTGACATTTCTTTTTTAATGCCCTCTAAATTCTTTCCATAACTTCCTACTTTTTCAAGAATTGCAATCTGCAATTTGTCAATTATTGTTTCTATCTTTTTTAACCTGTCAGATATATTTTCCATCTTTGTCTGCGATAGTGTAGAACTCTCTGTGATATTATCCACCTGTTCTTGAGTTTTCCTTATCCTGTCTGAAAAAATTTGATCTGCAACTTCCATCACTGTATTTGTGTCTATTCCTGCAGGAGCATACTGTTCGTATCCTGGCTGATAATATTGTTCTTGTTGCTGATATTCTGGAGAAGGATAAGCCTCTTGTGGGGGAGCATATTGTTCCTGCTGTTCATAAACTCTTGGAGTATATAATTGATTATCAGAACCATCTGGATTTGGAGGAGCATTCTCTTCGGGCATTATTGATAACTGCATTTCTTCTTCGTTTGTATCTGACACAGCATATTTAATCTGCGCCTGTTTTAAAGCCTCGCTTATCTCTCTTGGAGAAACTCCTTGCTGAGACAATTCATTAATAATGTCTCTGTCAGAAATTCCCTGACTTTTCATGCCTATTATCTGCTCTAAAACTGCCATTTTATGTTTATATGAATTGTTAAATATTTTTTAATCTTTCTAATTCTTTTTTACTCATTAATTCCAAAGGTTGAAACATTTTTGCCTGTTTTGTTAAAATTTCTAAATCTTCTTTCTTTGCAAATCTTGAAAATTCATTTGAAACTGTTTCTAAAAAAGAAGACATTCTCTCTATATTTTGCTTCATTATTTCAACATCTTTTTTTATTTCCAAAATCTTTTTGTTGGTATTATCTTTTATCTCTACTAAATTTTGTCCTATTAGCAGAAGTCTGTCTCTAAGGACCCTTTGTTTTTCTTCTATATCCCTCATTTTTGCGTTCATATCCACAGACAATTGTCCACTATAATCTATCTGTTCAGCCATAGAACATTGATGCCTAAGTAGTTTAAATTTGTTTTCCTTTTAAATATACAAAATATTTTAAACTTGATACTTCTTTTTTATCTATGCCAGAAAAAGTAAATATAAAATTTACATCGGGTCGCATTTTTTTAACTAAATTTGATTTTAAAAAAAATGCAACCTAAAGAAGAGAAATTATATTCCCAAGAGGTCAGAAGAGAAGGCGGAGAAGATGTTCTTTATATTAATTATCTTGGAGCTCCATATGTTCCTAGTCTTTCTGATTATCCGGAAGTCATGGCAAGAACAATAGACGCTCTGGTGGAAAATCCCAATGTTTCAAGAATTATTTTTGTTCAGCAGAAAAATTACAATTATGATTTTAGGGAAACTACAATTTTACTTGAAATAAGCCAGCTTTATATTTATCTTTTAAAACAAGAAAAAATACTTTCTCAGGATAAACTTGTTAGTTCTAATGAACAATTTTTTAACCAGAGATATAACGAGATTTTCTCTTTTTTGCTTTTGTTAAGGCAAGACCCAATATCAGCATATTTCGAATTAAAGAAGATTATAATCCAATCAAAAATTCTCTCTGAGAAAATTGGCATACAGTATAAAGGCGACCAGGAAAATTATATTCATCTTTTGGAAAGAATCTCATCTCTTCTCGATAATACCAAGATGATGCAATCGGCTATTCTCTATCTTGATAATTACAAAAAAGGAGACAGGGAAATATATGACAAAATACTCAAGCCAGATATAATTCCTAATTTTACTTTTACAAGGCTTATTTATGATTTGCCTGATGATGCAGAAATTGTTGACCAATATGAAATAGGAGAAGATTATGACACTTCTATTGTGACTATTTTGAAAAGAAAAGACGAATCCAAATTGGTTTATCATTTGAATCCCCCTGAAAATTCTCTTGACGAAGAACACAATATGCTTCTTAATTTAGCAAGAGGAGTGCTTATAGAACATCAACCCAAGGCAGAGGAATTTACAGATATTGAAAGGATAAGACAGGTTTTTTTTAATATTTCAAAAGATTTGCTTCAGGATTTATCCCAGACTAAGAAAATAAAAATGAATTATTCTGACCTGAACAAACTTTCGACTATCCTTGTGCGTCAGACAATTGGATTTGGGCTTGTTGAAGTTTTGCTTCAGGATAAAAAATTGCAGGATATCTTTCTTAATGCACCAATTCCAATGACAAATATTTTTGTCAGGCATCAGGATTTTGACGAGTGCTCTACAAATATACTTCCGAGCCAAGCAGATATTGATTCTTGGGCAGCAAAATTCAGAATGATTTCCGGAAGGCCTTTAGACGAGGCTAATCCTATTCTTGATACGCAGTTAGAAGTTGGAAAAATAAGGGCGAGAATTGCGATAATTCAAAACCCCCTGTCTCCTGATGGTCTGGCTTATGCAATCAGAAGGCACAGAGAAGAACCATGGACACTTCCTTTATTTATCAAGAACAGAATGATAAACTCTTTTACAGCAGGATTATTCAGTTTTTTGATTGATGGGGCAAGAACTCTTTTAATTGCTGGAACAAGAAGTTCAGGAAAAAGCTCTTTTCTTGGAAGTTTGATGCTGGAAATTATTCCTAAACACAGGATTATTGTAATTGAAGATACCTTGGAATTGCCTGTTGAATCTTTGAGAAAATTAGAATACGATATTCTTAGAATGAAAGTGCGTTCTGCTTTGTTAAAATCTACAACAGAAGTTTCTGCAGACGACGGGATAAGAACTAGTTTGAGGCTTGGAGACTCTTGTTTGATAATTGGAGAAGTCAGGAGTGTTGAAGCGAAGGCGCTTTACGAAGCAATGAGGGTTGGAGCATTAGCAAATGTTGTAGCAGGAACAATACATGGAGCAAGTCCTTATGGTGTTTTTGACAGGGTTGTGAACGATTTGGAAGTTCCTGCAACGAGCTTCAAGGCAACAGACATAATTGCAGTCTGCAATCCAATAAGAACTCCTGATGGTTTGCATTCTAT
>Ga0315284_10001588_pt1 | contig 32505 bp, 23 predicted proteins | sample YL17G09_16_MG_FD_203696 | JGI IMG/M metagenome (GOLD analysis project Ga0315284, IMG submission 203696) | Sediment microbial communities from Yellowstone Lake, YNP, Wyoming, USA - YL17G09_16 | ecosystem: Environmental > Aquatic > Freshwater > Lake > Sediment | place: USA: Wyoming | collected... | reverse complement strand
ATTTACGACACGCTTGGGTATACGCCGCACAGGCTGAGGTACAACTTCGCCGGAGAGCGGACCGAGCGGTGGAAGTACTACGGGCTTGGGTTGGAGTATTGGTTCGACGACGAGGGCCGGTTGGTCGAGACACGGCATTTCCCTCCCGAACCAAATCATATTGATTGACGATACCGGCTTGTGAGAGCATCGTGAAAGGAGTGCTCGACTCAAGCCGGTCCGGAACAGCACTTACGAGGAATGGGATCGAGGCTCTTCGAGAAGGGCCTCGTTTTTTTGAAGCATGACAATCAGGCTTTTCGAAAACGGCCGCGTGCTAACGCCGAGCGGGGCATTCGCGGAGGCCTCGCTTCTCGTATCGGGTAGGAAGATCGAGAGCGTGGTCCCGGCCGGCGAATCGCGTCCCTCGGCTTCCGATCCGGAAATCGAGAGAGCCGACCTTGGCGGGCTATACGTCATCCCCGGGTTCGTGGATTGCCACATTCACCTCACCGCCCTCGCCCTCAACAAGCTCCGGTGTGATCTCTCGGCGGCGACATCCGCGCGTGACGCGTGCGAAAAGATGTCGCTCTGGGCCGCGGCCCACCCCGACGCGACCTTTCTCGTCGGTTTCGATTTCGACGAAAGCCGGTGGGAGAACGGACAGCTGCCCACTCGCGTGATGCTCGACGGGGTCGATGACCGCCGTCCTGTCCTCCTTCGGCGGATCTGCGGTCACCTCGGGATTGCCAATACGCCTCTGATCAAGCGGCTCCGCAGACGGCCCGATCTTATGGACGAAGATGCCGGGATCGTACGGGAGCACGTTCTTTGGGAAGCGGGTCATCTGTGGGAGCCCGACGACGGCGAGGTCGTTGCGAGCGTGGAGGCGGCGATCAAGGATCTTCACCGTCTCGGAATCACGACCATCCACGATTTCGTCGAGCCGGAGAGGTTCGACGTCTACGTGCGCGGCGTTGCGGCGTCATCGGCTCCGCTCCGGATCGACGCCATGATCCACACCAACCCGAGAGATCTGGGGTACTATCGCGGCGCGTGCGCCGAAGCGGGCGCGCGCGACTTCCGCGTGGTCGGTGCCAAGTGCTTTCTCGACGGGTCCCTCGGTGGGCGAACCGCGGCCCTCAATTCGGACTACAGCGACGGCCCCGGATGGGGCGCGCTCTTGATGCGGAAGGAGGTCGTGAAGGCCCTGGCCGAAGAGTGTTTCGAGGACGGTTATGTGCTCGCGGTCCACGCCATCGGGGACCGCGCGATCGATCTCGCCGCGACCGCCCTTAGGGACTTTCCGCGGGGGACCAACCTCTTCCGGATCGAGCACTGCGAAGTGGCGGGGCCTGCGCAGCTCGAGAACGTTCGCTGGGCTCCGGTCTGCCTTTCTCTCCAGCCGAATTTTGTGCGCAACTGGGGAGGGGCGGGCGGTCTCTACGAAAGACGTTTGGGGAAGAATCGAGTCCGGTGGTGCAACCCGTATAAGACGCTTCTCTCGTCCGGTCTCCCCTGCGTCTTTGGCTCCGACGGGATGCCCGCGGGACCGCTCTACGGGCTGAAGGGGGCGATCGAGCACCCCGTCCCGGAGGAACGGCTCCGTCCCGACGAGGCTCTCGCGTGCTATACCAGCCGTCCGCACGCCGTCGGCGTCCAGTCGAGAGAGGCGGGGACGCTCGAAGCCGGTCGCCTCGCCGATTTCGTACTGCTCGACGGGAATCCTCTCGAGGACGACACAGACCGCATTAAAGTCCTTGCAACTATTATTGATGGCGAGATCGTCTACGACGCGGAGGAAGGCCGGTAGCCCGGCTCCGCTTGGATCTTCCGCGCATACTTCATCTTTCCCGCCCGTCGGGTCCGTTGCGTGAGACCCGCGGGGCGCGAGGGGCCGGGAAACCGGGAATCGAATACGGGAATCGGCAGAGAGTCACGGTTGACAGCTCGGGCGTAACAGGCTACCATTAGAGTGTTATAGGAGTGCCTTCTGAGTGTCCGATGGGGGTTGCCGTCAGCCCGTCAAAGCATGAGGAGATCAATCATGACAGGAAAAACGTGTCGGGCGGGAATGATCGCCACGTGCGCGTCGTTGGTGATCCTTCTAGCGGGTCTTGAGTCGTGCGGAGGAGATAAGCGTAAAGAGGGGCAGGACGCGGTCGTCGACCGTCTCGTTCTCGCGGCGTATACGGTGCCGAAGGAGGCGTACGAGAAGGAGATCATTCCAGCTTTTCAGAAAAAGTGGCTCGAGAAAACCGGCCGGCAACTCGTCGTCGAACAGTCGTACGAAGCGTCGGGCGCGCAGGCGCGCGCGGTTGTCGGGGGGTTCGAGGCGGACGTTGTCGCGCTCTCTCTCGAGGGAGACGTCGACAAAGTCGCCCAGGCCGGTCTCATCACCCACGACTGGAAGTCGGGCCCGCGGCGGGGGATCATCAGCCGCTCCGTCGTGGCGATCGGGTTTCGGGAAGGGAATCCCAAGAACATCCGGGGTTGGGAGGATCTCACCCGCGAGGACGTCGAAGTTCTCTATCCGAACCCGAAGACGTCGGGTGGGGCGATGTGGTGTGTGAACGCAGTGTACGGCGCCGGGCTCAAGATGTCGGAGATTTCGAGTGGCAAGCCCGACTCGTCGTCGGCGCGCGAACTGCTCAAGAGAGTGCAGCGACGGGTCAAGGTGATGGATAAGTCTGGACGGGAGTCGGTGTCGACGTTCGAACGCGGGATCGGCGATGCCCTGGTGACGTACGAGAACGAGCTTCTTTTGCGCAAGCTTCAGGGACGCGAGATCCCGTTCGTCGTCCCCGACGCAACCATGCTGATCGAGAATCCCGCGGCAGTGGTCGACAAAAACGTGGATAAACACGGGGTCCGCGAGCTCGCCGAGGCGTTTGTGTCCTTCCTCGATTCCGATGAGGCTCAGCGCGCGTTCGCCCGGTACGGTTTCCGTCCGGTGAGCGACGCGGTCGCCGTCGAATTCCAAGACGCCTTTCCCAGGCCGCCGATGCTTTTCGATATCGAATATCTCGGCGGGTGGGCGCGCGTCCGCGAGTTGCTCTACGGCGCGGACGGCGTTTGGACGCAGGTCACCATGGAGCTCGGGCAGGAGCAGTAAAGGATGGCGATCTGGAAGGCCAGGAGAGCGTGGAAGGCACGGTCGACCCCGGGTTACGGTGACCTGGGGAGACCTCTTCTTCTGCGGGCGATGGCCGCGGGATACATCGGCTTCATCATCGCCCTTCCGATCGTCGCGTTGAGCGTCCGCGCATTCGGCGGCGGGCTCGGGAAGCTCTGGGCGAACGTCGTGCGGCCCGACGCGCTCTACTCGCTCGAGCTCACCCTCGCGATGGCCTTTGCCATGGTGATCGTCAACGTCGCCATGGGGACGCTCATGGCCTGGGTGCTGGTCCGCTACAAGTTTCCCGGGCGGTCGCTCGTCAACGCGCTGATCGATCTCCCCTTTGCCATCCCCACCGTTGTGACGGGACTCATGCTGGTGATTCTCTACGGCCCGCAGAGCGCCGTGGGACGGTTCATGGCGGCAGGCGGCGTCGAGGTGATCTACGCCAAGCCCGGAATCGTCCTCGCGCTCCTCTTCGTGACGCTGCCTTTTGTGGTTCGGTCCGTCCAGCCGGTGCTGATGGGGCTCGACAAGGAGATGGAGGAAGCGGCGGCGACCCTGGGCGCGAACCGGTGGGTCGTTTTCAGAAAAGTGGTCGTCCCTTCGATCCTACCCGCGGTGCTCACCGGAGCGGCCCTTTCTTTCAGCCGCGCGATCGGAGAGTTCGGGTCCGTTGTGATCGTCGCGGGCAACATCCCCATGCGCACCCAGGTGGCCGCCGTGTTTATCTACGGAGAGGTCGAAAGCGACAATCCGCAGGGAGCCTTGGGCGTATCCATCGTTCTTCTCGCGTTGTCGTTCCTGGTGCTTATCGCCCTGTACCTCTTGCAACGCGTCGGGAGGAATCAGGATGCGTGACCCCGGCCGCGATGTTTGCGGTGGCGCCTTCGCGTTTCCCGTATTGGGAGATCCGGCGCCCGGTGCCCCGGCGCCCGGCGGGCGCGCTTTCCTCCGTTCGCGAGGGTCCGGGGGCGCAGAGAAGTTTCTGATCGGGATAGTGCTCGTCTGGTTTGCCGTGCTTGTTCTTTTCCCCCTCGGCGCCATGGTGCGCGGTGTCATCGACGCGGGGTTCGCCGAGTCGCTCCGGTCGCTCGCCTCCCCGATCGCGCAGCATGCGTTTTGGCTCACCCTCGGGATCACCGTCATCTCGGTGGTGGTGAACACATTCTTCGGGGTGATCCTCGCCCTCGTGCTCGCGCGCCAGAAGTTTGCCGGCAAGCTCTTGTTGAACGGGGTCGTCGATCTTCCCTTCTCGCTTTCGCCCGTCGTCGCCGGTTTCATGTTCATCATTCTCTTTGGTCCCAACGGGTGGTTGGGGAAGTGGTTCGAGGCGGGGGGGATCCGGGTCATTTTCGCCCTCCCGGGAATGATACTCGCGACGATCTTCGTCACCGTTCCCTTCGTCACGAGAGAGGTCGTCCCGGTCCTCCAGGAGAGCGGGACCGAGCAGGAGGATGCCGCCCGGACCCTCGGCGCGAACGGATGGCAAACATTCTGGCGGATCACGATCCCGTCGATCCGGTGGGGGCTCGGCTACGGCGTGTGCCTCACCGCGGCAAGAGCGCTCGGCGAGTTCGGTGCGGTGCTCATCGTCAGCGGCAGCGTCATCGGAAGAACGCAGACGGCCACTTCGTACATCCACCAGGAGTTCGTCGATTTCCACTACGCGGGAGCTTACGCTGCGTCCCTGGTTCTCGCCGTGGCGTCTTTTCTCATGCTGGTGGCGATGGAATTGATGAGAAAAAGGGTGGCCGACCGGATGGAGTGACGCCGCTCGGCTCAATTCTTGGATTTGGAACGGAGACCCTCGATATGGGCATTATCGTCCGCAATGTCTCAAAGAGATTCCCGGGTGAAAAGGGAAAGGGCGAAGGACTTCTCGCCGTCGACAATGCGAGCTTCGAGGTCCCGCGCGGGCACCTCGTCGCCCTGCTCGGACCGAGCGGGTCGGGGAAGAGCACGATTCTCCGGATCATCGCCGGTCTCGAGGCGCCCGATAGCGGCGAGGTCATGATGGGGGGCAAACTGGTCAGCGGCCGCCCCGTCCATCAGAGGGGCGTGGGCTTCGTTTTCCAGCACTACGCGCTTTTCAAGCATGCCACGGTGGAGAGAAACATCTCTTTTGGGCTCGAGGTCCGCAAGTGGCCGCGCCGCGAGATCATGCAACGCGTCGACGAACTCCTCGAGCTCATCCAGCTCAAGGGCTACGAAGATCGTTATCCGTCGCAGCTCTCCGGGGGGCAGCGCCAGCGCGTCGCTCTCGCCAGGGCCCTCGCGCCGCGTCCAAGCGTTCTCCTCCTCGACGAGCCTTTCGGAGCGCTCGATGCCAAGGTCCGGCGGAACCTCGCCGTTCAACTGAGGGCACTCCACAAGGAAGTTCACACGACCACGGTTTTCGTGACCCATGATCAGGAAGAGGCCATCGAAATCGCCGACGAGATCGTCGTCATCAACCGGGGGCGCGTCGAGCAGGTCGGGACGGCGGCGGAGGTCTACGATCGACCGGCGACGAAGTTCGTCGCGAGCTTTATTGGAAACGTCAACGTCATCGAGGCCACGGTGGAAAACGGGACCCTGTTCATCGGTCCCGGCAGGCTCCCCGTCGGCGAGCTCGTCGACACCTCCCGGTCGGGGGAAGTCGTAGCGCTCGTTCGGCCGGAGGACATCGAGCTTGTCGAGGACGACGCCACCCCCGGGATCGAGTGCACCCTGCGTGAGATCCGGTACCGCGGGGACCGCTACGAGCAAGAGCTCGACCTGGCGGGTCTTGCCGTCCATATGGTCGAGGACAAGACACGGGGGCAGACAAGCGGTCGCCGTCCGGGAGACCGCCTCCGCGTCCGTTTCACCCGGTATTCGCTCTTCGAGGCCGAGTCCGGTCACGCCGCCCTCCGGCGGCAGCTGGAGAGCCTCGGCTACATTGAGTAGAAGAGCCGACGCCGGCTGAAGGCGCATTCGCAATTTGTTGTATGTATTGATGTTGCGACGATCCGCGGAGGCTGGCGCCGGGACGGGTGGCGGGTGGGGGTTCGCACCGCCCGTCCGGGTCGACCCGGGTACCCGATCCCGCTTGACACCATGACGTCCGCGGAGATAGTCTATTCAAACCAATGGAGTTGGATCCCCGGTCTGGGTATCCCCCGTCCGTTCGGTCTTGGACTCCACTTCCCACACCAGACCAGTACCACCTTTCCCTTGGAGGAAGAGGTTTATGGGTCATTGCGTCGGAATCAGGCGTGAGGACAAGAGCATATGGGAACGTCGCGTTCCCCTCATCCCGGATCACGTACCGTTCCTCAAGGAGTTGGGGATCGAGGTCGTCGTCCAACCGTCGGACACGAGAGTTTTCAAGGAAAACGAGTACACGTCGGCCGGGGCGACGATCGCCGAAGACCTCTCGAAGTGCCCGGTCGTGTTCGCGGTCAAGGAGATCCCCGCGCCGTTTTTCCAGAAGGGGGGGACCTACGTCTTTTTTTCGCACACGATCAAGGGACAGCCGCACAATATGCCGATGCTCAAGAGACTGATGGAGCTGGGTTGCAACCTGATCGATTACGAGCGCGTGGTCGACGAGAACGACCGGAGGCTTGTTTTCTTTGGGTGGCACGCGGGGGTTGCGGGGATGGTCGAGTCGCTCGTTGCCTTGGGCAAGCGGCTTGCCAGCGATGGGATCGCGAGCCCCTTTATCGCGCTCAAACAGCCGATCGAGTACACCTCGATCCACGAAGCGAGAACGGCCCTCGAAGTCATTCGCCACTGGATCGAAGTGGACGGGCTTCCGGACGAGATTGTCCCGCTCGTGGTGGGGATCACCGGTTACGGCAATGTCTCGAAGGGATCGCAGGAGATGCTCGACATATTCCCCACGAGAGAGATCAAGCCGAGCGAGCTCAAAAGCGTGACCGCATGCTCAGCCGACGCGAAGCACACGGTCTATAAAGTGGTCTTCAAGGAGGAGGACATCGTCGTCCCGAAGCGCCGCGGTGATCCGTTCGCCCTCCAGGACTACTATGATCACCCGGAAAAATACGAGGGCGTCTTCGAGACGTATCTCCAGTACCTCTCCGTGCTCGTGAACTGCATCTTCTGGACCCCCCGCTATCCGCGGCTGGTGACGAAGGATTATTTGAGGAACAAGTGGAAAGGGACGAAGCTCAAGGTCATCGGCGACATCAGCTGCGACATCGCTGGATCGATCGAGGCGACCGCCAAGGTGACGGACCCTTCGAACCCCACGTTCGTCTGGGATCCGGCGTCGGACAAGGCCGTCGACGGCTGGGAAGGGGACGGTCCCGTCATCATGGCGATCGATTTTCTCCCCGCCGAACTCCCTCGGGACGCGTCGGTTTATTTCAGCAACGTGCTCAAGGAGTTCGTCCCGGCGATCACGCTGGCCGACTACGGCGTCGAGTTCGATCACCTCGCTCTCCCCGAACCGATCAAAAAGGCGGTTGTTCTTCATCGGGGTAAACTCACGCCGGACTACCAGTATTTGAAAAAGTCATTGGAATGAAGTTCGAACATCACAGGACAACGGAGGTTTAGCATGGCAAGAGTCGTTGTGCTCGGAGCAGGGATGGTAACGAGACCACTCGTGCGGTATCTCCTCGACCAGCCGGACATGAAGCTGGTCGTGGCGACCCGAACGGTCGACAAGGCGCAAAAGATGATCGCCGGACACAAGAACGGCGAAGCGAAGTCGCTCGACGTGGAAAAAAACCCCGCGGGGGTGGAGGACGAAGTCAAACGCGCGGACTTGGTCGTGAGCCTCGTCCCCTACGCCTACCACGTGAGCGTGTCGAAGCTCTGCATCAAACACAAGAAGCACGTCGTCACCACGTCGTACGTGAGCGACGCGATGAAAGCCCTCGACGCCGACGCGAAAAGCGCGGGGATCATTCTCTTGAACGAGTGCGGTCTCGATCCGGGGATCGACCACATGTCGGCGATGCGCGTCATCCATGACGTCGAGAAAAGAGGCGGCAAGGTCGTAAGCTTCAAATCGTCCACCGGCGCGCTCCCGTCGCACGAAGCGAACAACAACCCCTTCGGTTACAAGTTCTCCTGGTCGCCGAGGGGTGTTCTCCTCGCCTCGCGGAACGCGGCGAAATGGCTCGAGAACGGCAAAGAGGTGAGCATCCCGGGCGAGCAGCTTTTCGAGAACTACTATATCCAGGACGTCCCCGAGGTCGGCGCGTTCGAAAACTACCCCAACCGGAACTCCGTCCCGTACAAGGACATCTACGGGCTGAAGCACGCCCACACCGTCTATCGCGGGACCTTCCGCATGACGGGATGGTGCGAGACCATGCGCAGGGTCGTCGCGCTTGGGTGGCTCCGCGACGAGCCCGTGCCGGGTTTCGCGGGCAAGACCTACGGGGATATGACGCAGCACCTCGTCGGGGCGGCTCCCGGCGCCGATCTTCCCAGGGCCACGGCGAAGTTCCTCGGTGTCGACCCGTTCGCGACGGTGATCAAGCGGTTCGAGTGGCTGGGGCTTTTCGGCGACAGACCGCTCCCCAACGACAAGAACACGCCGCTCGACTACCTGAACGTGCTTACGCTGGAGAAGATGGTGATCGGCGAGAATGAAAGAGACATGATCGTCATGCACCACCAGTTCGTGGCGGAGTTTCCCGGCGGGAAGAAGGAACACCTTACGTCGACGCTCGTCGACCGCGGGATTCCCGGCGAGGACACTTCGGTGGCCAGGACGGTGTCGCTCCCCGCGGCGATCGCGGTCAAGCTCATCCTCGACGGCACAATCAAGGACACCGGTTGTCATATCCCGGTGTCGCCGACGATCTACAACCCGATTCTCGACGAGCTCGAGCCTTACAACGTGATCTTCAAGGAGAGGAAACACCCCCTATGAAAGTGGACGTCCAGAACTCGGCGTATTACATGCACCTCGATGAGGAGTACGGGGCCCACAATTACCACCCCATCCCCGTCGTGATCAGCCGGGCCGAGGGGGTTTGGGTGTGGGACCCCGAAGACCGCAAGTACATGGACTGCCTGTCGTCGTATAGCGCGGTGAACCAGGGACACCGCCACCCCCGTGTGATCGCCGCGCTGAATGAACAGGCGGAGCGGGTAACGCTCACCAGCCGGGCCTTTCACAACGACAGGCTGGGGCCCTTCCTCAAGAAGCTCACCGAAGTGACGCGGATGGAGATGGCGCTCCCGATGAACACGGGAGCGGAGGCCGTCGAGACGGCGATCAAGATCGCTCGGAAGTGGGGATACCAGAAAAAGGGCGTCCCGGATGGGAAGGCGGAGATCATCGTTTGCGAGGAGAACTTCCACGGTCGGACGACGACCATCGTCGGTTTTTCGACGGATCCGGGATCCCGCGACGGTTTCGGCCCCGCGACACCGGGGTTCAAGCTCATCCCTTATAACGACGTCAAGGCCCTGGAGAAGGCGATCACCCCCAACACCGTGGGGTTCCTTTTCGAGCCGATCCAGGGAGAAGCCGGTGTCAAGGTCCCGAATCCCGGTTATCTCAGGGAGATCCAGGCGGTGTGCAAGCGGCACAACGTGCTCGTGATGAACGATGAGATTCAAACGGGGTTCTGCCGGACCGGGAAGATGTTTGCGTGGATGCACGAGGACGCCAAACCCGACATCCTGATGGTGGGGAAGGCCCTCGGCGGCGGTGTGTATCCGGTGTCGGCCGCGCTCGCCTCGAAAGACGTCATGATGGTCATCGGTCCGGGCGAACACGGGAGCACGTTTGGCGGGAACCCGCTCGCCTGCGCCGTGGCGACCGCCGCTCTCGATGTCCTCATCGACGAGAAGCTCGACAAGAGGGCCGAGGTCATGGGTACGCGGTTCCGCGACGGGCTGCGCGCGCTCCGGTCGGACAAAATAAAAGAAGTCCGGGGAATGGGGCTTTTGAACGCGATCGAGCTCAAACTTTCGGCGGGAAAAGCGAGACAGTACACGGAGAAACTCAAGAGCCTCGGGGTGCTCGCCAAGGAAACCCACGAGGTCACGATTCGTTTTGCTCCCCCGCTCGTGATTGACGAAGAGCAAATCGACTGGTTGGTGGAGAAGATTGGGGAAGCGTTGGGGTAGGTTGAAAAGCGGGGTGGGTGGCATCGCCGCCCGTTCCGTTGTAGCCCGCCGCGGGGTGGCGCCGTGGGGGCCCTCGCTTCGGTGCTTCGACACTGCGCTGCCTCCGCGAGCGGCACCATGGCATCGCGTCTGACTCTTACCGATTCTGAGCAAACTCGAGACGGATCTTCGCTGTGCTTCCGTCTCGAAACATCCCTTCCTTGAAGCCTTCCTGCGATCCAGGGAAGGGACCGATGACGATGCCTCGATTCTCCACCGGGTCTTACATGAAGGAACGAACGATCGCAGCGATGTCGATTCTCCGGGGGCGCACTCCATGCGCCGGAACGGAGGCGGAGTGGTGGCCCCCAGGCGGTGCACGTAGCGCTTGACCGACGAGTAGCATCCCGTGAAGCCCGTCTCCACGGCGCGGTACCTGTCCGATCAAATGTCAGCTTTTTACAAATAATTCCGAGGTCCGAGAAGGAGTTTCTTTATTTTATTGCAATATAGCATCCACCTTGCCCCGCGGTATCCATTGTCACATCTCAAATGGTACTTGAAGTCGGTCTTTGAAGGGTGGCTGTTATGATCTAGCAGCCCCCGGTGCCTCAACCGAATCCAATGGAATTCACCTATGCCTTCCCAACGCTCTGCTCCACTGCCACGGCGCTGGTCGAAACACGTCAAGTCCGGCCTGCTGCATGCCATTTCTCTCGCCGCGATGGCCTTGACCGTTGCGCGAAGTCGATACGCCCGCTCGCGACTTCAGGCGGAACTCGAGCGGGCTAACGGCGAGATAGCTCTCCTAAAGGAAGAACTGGCCATCAAGGACGCTCGCTGGGACCGACTACCTTGTCGACGCCGTCCTCACTTCACACCCATCCAGCGCATGCGCATTCTGCAACTGAAGGCCGCTCGAGGCTGGTCGTACGAGCAAGCCCCCCGGGCTTTCATGATCGACGAGCAGACCATGCGTTCGTGGCTCCGACGGGTCGACGAGGAGAGCGACGGCGCCCTCATTCAGGTCTCCGAGCAGGTGAACAAGTTCCCCAACTTCGTCCGTTATTTTTTCAAGCAGTTGAAGGTACTTCTACCGACGATGGGCAAAGCTCGCATCGCCGAGGTCTTGGCCCGAGCGGGTCTGCACCTCGGCGTGACGACCGTGGGGCGGACCTTGAGGGAAACAGAACCAATGCCGGCGGACGACGCGGCAACGCTCGACGTCATTGAGACGCGCGTCGTTACGGCCAGGCATCCCGGTGACGTCTGGCACGTCGACCTCACCGCCGTGCCCACTGGACCCCGCTTCTGGGTTCCGTGGGTCCCGTTCGCCCTGCCCCAGTCGTGGCCCTTCTGTTGGTGGGTCGGTGTTGTGCTCGATCACTTCTCCCGCGCCGTGGTCGGCCTCGCCATCTTCCGCGATCATCCAACGGCTGGTGACATTCAGAGATTTCTGAGTCGAGCGATACGTAACGCCAGTGGCTTGCCCAGGTACATCATCACCGACAGGGGGCGGCAGTTCTGGTGCGACTCCTTCAAGCGATGGTGTCACTGCAGAGCCATCCATCCTCGGTTCGGTGCCGTGGGCAAGCGTGGAAGTATCGTAACCGTCGAACGCTTCATACGCTCCATGAAGAACGAGTGTACGCCGCACATTCTGGTTCCGCTGCAGCTCCAGTCGATGCGGCGTGAGCTCGGCGCTTACGCCAAGTGGTACAACGAGCACCGCCCCAATCAAGCACTCGGCGGACGGACGCCGTGGGAAATCCACCCCGGTGTTCGACACGCGAACGCCGCACCGAGATTTGAACCTCGCAGAAACTGGCCGACCATGGGACCTTGTGCGCTGCCGCAGACCGCGATCCGAGGCAGGCGTGGAACGAAGGTCTCTCTCGCAGTGGGCTATGTGGAAGGCAGGCGACACCTGCCGGTCGTCGAGCTTCGCAAAGTGGCGTGATCTCGAATGCGTGAGGTGGGGCCACGGCGTTAGGACAGGAGTGTGCAGGTGCAGCAGCTTTCCGCGTAGTTGGCACATTAACATCGCCCGTTTCCCGGAGAAAGAGCGCCGTTCGACCGCACATTGCGGCTTCGAACGAGCGTTCTGAATTCGATGGACCAATACAGGGAGCCATGATATAATGAAATCCACATAACTACTAAGATACCAAAGTCGACGGAGTTTTCAGAATACACAGGGAAAAAATAGCGTTCGAAATCCCTATCCCTGACGGAGGCGGACCTTGATTTTGAAAAACCGTCGGCTGCAGTTTATGCTTGCTGTCCTCGCGTTGATCTTCGTCTATGAGGCCTTGCTGTTTGCGGTTTCGCACGGCCGCTATTCCGTACCATCTGCGGACGGAAACGGTGTTGCCCTCAGGGCGTTCCCTTATCCCTATCGATGTGCCTTTACCATATGCAGCGATATCGACGGAACGGGTTCGTTGCGAGAATTCCTCGTGATACAGGAGTACTTGAACACGCGTAACGAGACCGTGCTCGGCCAGGGCCTCGGTCTGGAGATCGGCAACTCGTTCTATGGAGTGACAAAGGACGAGCAGCTAGGGTTCATATCTCAGGACTCGGTCAACGCAGAGGTTATTTCCGAACTCGTCGGAATGGGCTATGTTGATGTCATTCATAGTTTTGCGTACGCAGAAGGCCGCGCGGAAATCGCCAAGACGGTTCAGGCACTTGTCGATCGGGACTGCCGTTTGGATGTTTGGGTCAATCACTCACGCGACTCCAGCAATGTCGGGCGATTTTCGAGTACCCGAGCGAGTTCCCTAGGTGACAATATAGGGTCTGGTGTCTACCATACGGATTTTTCCTTGCCGCAGCTCGGCCTGCGGTTCTTCTGGATCGGGGACGTGTCGGCAATCGTGGGTCAGGGTCGGCCCGTTGCGCCGGCGGCATTCTTTTCGGCCTTAGACCGTGGACACAAACTAGACAGTTTCTACAACTGCTCGATGAAGGAATTGGTCAAGTTCAGCGCCGCGCCGTTTACCGCAAAGTATTCCGCCAGGATACACAATGATCTGATCTGGCCCGGCGAGTTGGAAGACGGTCAACGAGTCTTCTTTTTTAGCCGTTGCAATATAAGTCACAAGCAATACGCGGATGTCGACGGTTTGGCGGAGAATCTGCGGCCAGAGGTTCTCCGGGCCTTGGTCGAGGCTGGAGGATACATGGTGGTCTATACACACTTGGGGATGAACGGAGGGTATCCTTATTTGACCGAAGAGGCATGTCGGAACCTGGAGAAGCTTGCGGCGAGGAATAGGGAAGGAGAAGTCTTGGTTGCGACAACTGGCCGCTTGCTGAATTACTACGCGAATACCAAATATCTGAACTGGCACAGTGAGGTTGACAAAGGTGGCGTACTGATCTGCATCGACAGTATCTCGGATCCTGTGCGGGGGGAGTTCGTCCCGTCTCCGGAGGAACTCCGAGGCGTTACCTTCTATGTGAAGGACCCGAGAGCTGTCCACATGGATATCGGCGGCAAGAGGTGCAGGGATATCACCATGAATCCTGCAGACCACACCGGTCGTGCCAGCGTAATGGTCCCCTGGGCCCCGTTGGCGAGTGCAGATAGTCTCATGTCTCGATACAAAAGGCGTGGATTCTTCTAGGTTGGGTCGAAGCGATCCGTAATCCACAGGACGTGGCCGCGGTCACCTGTCCAGCCGTTGGCGTGGGTGACGCCATGATATAATGGAATCCGCATAACTACTAAGATACCAATGTCGACGGAGTTTTCAGAAGGCGCAGCGATACAGTCTCGCCCTTCAACTGGCCCCCCGAATCAGTCCCATGGCGTTAAGTAACTTGCGGATGCGCAGCGCCAGGCTGGCGCCACGGTAGCCAAGCATGCTGTCGCAGGCGTGGACGAGCAGCTCGGCGTCGTCCGTGGTCCAGGTATGGCCGAACAACGAGTAATGATGGTGGCTGGACATCCGTCTGATGAGGTTTGTGGAAGGATCACGACACCGCTTCGCGTCGCTTCGCTCGACGGTGACCGTACGAAAGCCGGCCTGTGCTGCGATGTTCCAGGACATATCGTTGTAGGCTCCGCCGGGCCAGCAGAAATGGTTGATGGGGTGCCCGAGGCGCGTTTCCAGGCTGCGCTTCGCCTCCTCGATCTCGTACCGGTACCGGCTGCGCATCTCCTCGTCCGATTCGGCGCGCCCTTGCCCCTGATCGGCCTGGCGTGCGATCTCCAGCAACTGCTCCCGCCATCCCTCGGTTTCGAAGAAGGCAGCGCCGCCTTTCTCAGCCACGTGGGAGACCACGGCTGCGGTCTGAGACGGATCGGGGAAGTAGCGACGGATGCCGAGGGACCGACCATTGCGCTGGATCGGTGTGCCAAGAGGCACGAAACCCGACTGGTCTTCCTTCAGGTAGAAGGGCTTGCGATCGGGCCGGGCGTTCCAGGCCAGCCAGGGTGTGCTGAGACCCGGTCGGTTGAAGTCGACGATCTCCGGTCCCGTCGGGTACCAGGTGTGTGACATGGAATGACAGCCGACTCGCAGGATACCGCTGTGGTCCATGACCTCCAGTTCGGCCCAGTTCAGGAAGCCCCGCGTCTGCAGATCGGATTCGGCACGGCGCCCGGACCAAACATCCTCGAGGTTGGGCCGTGGCTCGTCGCCCGGGTCGACGAACTCGGGGTTGATGTAAACCAGGCCGCGCCAGCCAGCGCGCTTCAGGAGTGGATAGACGTAGACCCAGTTGTCGAGGTAGCCGTCGTCGAAGGTCATGACGACCTGACGTCCCCGGGGCGGTGTGCCGGCAATCTGGCTCTCGTGAACGTCGTCGAGCGTCACGGCGCGGTACCCCCGCGCTGAGAGTTGTTCGAGCTGCCTGGCAAAGAGCGGGTATGGGCAGGTCAGATGGCCCCAGATCCAGCCCGCGTCGGGGATCCCGACGGTGTGGTACATCACGATGGGGATGCGTGGCTTCACTGTCATGATCAATCAACTTCCTCGTTCAACTTATGCAGTTCCTGAAGGTAGATATCCTCGATGCGACGCGCCACGCGGTCGATGCTGTACTCGGTGATCGCCCTCTGTCTGGCCGCTGCTGCCAGCGCTTCGGCCCGCCTCGGTTCGCGCAGCATCTGAGAGATGGCTCTCGCCAGAGGTTCGGGATCAGCCGGCGGTACCAGGATCGCCTCGCAGCCATCGCGCACCGCATCCGGAATGCCGCCGACCTGCGTGGCGACGATGGGTTTCTGAGCAGCCATGGCCTCCAGCAAAGCTATCGGCAAACCCTCGCGCACGCTGCTCATGACCCACAGGTCCATCGCCGCCAGCAGGTCGGCGACATCAGTGCGCATGCCCGCCCAGATCACAGCGTCAGACAACCCCATGTTTGCCGCCAGGGCGACCAGGGACGCGTGCTGGTTGCCGTCGCCAACGGCCAACCAGCGCAGATCGGAAAACTCGCGGCGCAAAATCTGCAGCGCCCCGAGCAGATGTTCGTAGCCCTTAGCCTCGACCAGGCGTCCGACCGTGCCCAGCAAGGGGGTCTGCGGCGCCAGATCGAACTCCTCGCGAACCCGGTGTCTGCCCGCCTCGTTCACCGGGTCGGTGGGGATGGGCACTCCGTTGGGGATCAGCAGGATACGGTCGGTGGCGACACGTTCGCGGCGTAGGCGGATTTCCAGGCCGTCCTGCGACACGGCGATGTGGCGGTGGGTCCAGCGACTCAGGCCGCGGTCGATCGCCACCTGCAGGGAATCCTTCCAGAGTTCCTTGCCGTGTTCGGTCGTTACCAGCACCGGCACGCCGGCCAGCTTGCCGGCCAGGCGTCCCCACAGGGCCGCGTGGTGCATGTGGGTGTGTACGACGGCTACATTCTCTCTTTTCAGCCATTGAACGAGTCGCAAAAGACCGACTGGAGCGTAGCGGGTACGTACCCGTAGAAGAACCACGGGAATCCCAGCCGCCTCGACCTGTTCCGCCAGTTCGCCTCGCTCGACCAGGCAAATCGCCGTGTGCCGGAACTCCCGGCGATCGGCGGCCAGTAAGTAGTTGACGAGCTGGCGTTCCGCCCCGCCGGTACGCAGGCGGCCGATGAAGTGTGCCACATGCCAGGGGCGCGGGAGTTGCCGAATTCTCTTCATGGCTTCGCCTTATCCACAACCAATTTGATTATGAGGCTTCCGTATTAGGGCACCGATCGAGTATTTCCCGCGACGATGAAGATGGTTCACTTGGACCGCGGCATCGAGTTTCTGGAGCGGGGTGTCTGGCGGATTCAGGCAGGCCGGCTCAACATCGATGCCGGAGCACGCGCGCACGTTCGCAACCTTAACGGTCTTCGTCTCTGATCCACCAACGCCAAGACTGTTCAAGACGAGTGACATGCCACACCCAAACTCCGGGTTCTCTCACGGCTCATAAGCGGTCATCTGCCACGAACAAGTCATGTACCGAGACCATCTCGACATCTGGACCATGCGCGGAAGTCGGCGTGTTGATGACTCTTGCAGCCAGATCCTTCTGGACGGGCATCGCTTCGCCCGAGCCTCATCGACTATCAGCACCCGTACTATCCGGCTGGCTCGTGAGGTTCGAAACGATCAGTCGCACCTTCCCCGAACCTGTCAAATCAATAGAAGGTTTCTCGACAAAATCCACTTTGAAATCCTGACCGCAATACTCTCGGATTCGTTTGGTGAAATAATCCAAAACAGCACGGTCAAGACCAGCATCGCGGACGAAATTGATTGCCACTCCATCCAGGCTGTTCTGGATGACTTGGAACTGCCTGAGCCCCGGACGGCTCCTGAGAAGCAGCGTCCAGAAAGTGCCGCCGATCCGATGGCCATCCAGCGTGCGAACGATATCGAGCGTCCTGCCTTCCACCTTATCGAGGTGAGGCAACCCACGTCCACAGCTGCAGGGTCGCTGTTCTGCGAGTGCCCCTCGATCGCCGATTTCATAGCGGATCAGAGGCATCCCGAAATTATCAAGATCAGTGACGAGAATTTCTCCCACTTCGCCTCGTGGGCACGGGCGGCCCTCCTCATCCACGACCTCGACTAGCAGGCGGTCCACACTGATATGCAGACCGTCGTGCGCCTCACACTCGCTGGCGATGTGGGCCACTTCGCGGGAGCCGTACCGGTTGAAGATGCTAACCCCAAATGCCTCCTCGATGATTTCACGCTGGTGGGGCCACAGGGTCTCCGCGGAGCTCACGATTGCCTTCAACGAGCAAAACCTCACACCACGCTCGCGGCAATGAATTGCAAACTGCTCGAGTGGACCTGGATATGCCACGAGAAGGACCGGCTTGAATGCCAGTATGGACTCAATGTATTGGTCCATCCTGGACGCAGACAGATCGAAACTACTGAGAAAACGATCTCCGGTCACCCAACCGTGGAGCTTGCCGCGCAATTCGGCCGCCCTCTTTTGATCAATGTGCGCCCCCCAGAGCCTCACGCTCCGATCGCCCAGACGCCATCCCGTCCATGAATCACTCCGCCACAGGCTCGCCTTTCTGTAGGGCAAGGATCTAAAGTCAGTGTAAAAACGGAGAGCCTCTCCAGTAGATCCGCTCGTGCTGTTGCTCATCAATCCGTTCCCTGATAGGTCCTCGCTGACCAGGGAATCCTGCTCGCGGCGAATGATGTGTTTGGTCAGTGGAGGCAGGCGCAGGAAGTCCTCATCCGAGACTAAGCTGTCTGCGCGAATTCCGAGGTCGTGAAAGAGTCTTCGGTAATACGGTACGTTCTTTCCCGCGAAACACAGGAGCGACGTCAGCTTCCGTTGTTGCATATCGAGCAGCTCTTGTGTCGAAAGCCACTGGTTCCGCTCCAACTCCCTTACGGCCTGATTCACACCATCCCGTTTTGCCCAGTGCCAGGCGGGAAAAAGGACGTTTCTAAGCAGGACACCCATTACTTGGACCGACCGTTCGATAACACGGATTGACGACGTATGCTGCGATCGTTCGAAAACTCTCTATTCGAAGAATCTCTTGAGAGAATCGAGCCTCATACCCGTTTTCCTCTCGACGGCCTCCAGAATTATGAGGTCACTGCTTTCCAAGCCTCTGCTGAACAAGACTGCGGCGATATAGAAGGCGATGAAGAAAACCCCGAGCACAACCATGGTCGCCCACCATGAGAATGGGGAATAGATTTTCAGAATGTAGACGATTGCGATCGCCGCAAGACCGGAAGCAATGATGTTCCAGTACTTCTTGCCGTATGGATGCATTCCGTAAGATCTGTAGCAAAAGCTCAGCGACGATATGTTCCTCGTCACGTATGACATCGCGGTCGCTATGGCGGCTCCGAGGATTCCAAAGATGGGAATCAAAAGGATGTTGAGAACAACATTCGTCACGGCCGCAATTACTTCGCAAAGCAGGTTCAATCTCGTGTGGCCCCCTCCCACCAGGACGTTGGCGGACGTGCCGGAAAAATCATTCACGGCGATCCCCAGGGCAAGCACTATCAGAGCCATGTATCCCCCCGTGTACTGGCTGCCGTAGAGGAGCGTCAGTAACTCTTTCGGAAAGACCAGGATGAACAGGAAAATAGGGTAAACCACCATGAAGCTCCACCTGGATGTCGATTTATAGAGGGGCTCCAAACCGATCATATCATTCTTGGAAAAGTACTCCGATACCGTCGGGAGGAATCTGTACTTGAAGGCGCTGTTCACAAAATCGAGCAGACTCGCGATCACTACAGCCGGCGTGTAGATGCCGACATCCTTAGAGCTCAAGAAGTAGCCCAGCATCAGCTTGTCGGTCTTGGTCACGAAAAGGTAAACCACGCCGGTGAGGGCCAGCGGCCAGCTGAAGGAAAGAACGTTGCGCGCGACGTCCACCCGGGGGTGTTTTAGGTAATCGGGGAATATCCGCTTCCGGATGAGCCAGATCGTGACGATCGCGGTCACCAGTATTCCGGCGATGAATGCGATTATGGCTCCGTATAGTCTCTGGATCAGGGAAAGGGAAAGCAGAAAGACGGAGATGGTCACTATCCTGCTGCCGATGTGGAACACGAGGGCTTCGTATTTCGCCGCCTTGAATCCTCTTATGGCGCCTTGCACCACTTGCTGCAGCCCGTGAAGCGGAATGACGAACGAGAATACCTTGAGCGCCGGCGCCAGTCTCGGGTCGTGGAAGACGGTCACTGCGAGACGGTCCGACAGGAGATAGGTGGCGACCGCGAGGAGAGTTCCAATGGAGAAGGTGAACAGAGAAGCGAAGTCTATTACGCTCCGGACGACGTTTCTCTCGTCTTTCTTGAGATGAAAGGGGATGAAGCGGGGAAGCGATCCGAAGAACCCGAATACGCAGAGGGTGGCCGCTATCATCACCACACTCATCGAGAGATTGAACAGACCATAATCCTCAGGACCCAAGAACCTTCCCAGGATGATCTGGTTCACCATCCCGAGAAAGTTGCCGGCTATCAGGCCGCCGAATATGATCGTTGCGCCCTTGGCGACCGAGGTAAGCGAAGCATTCAAATCGGACGAGGTCTTGATTGCGGGACCTGGAGGTTTGGAGGCGAAATCGGCCTCGTTATTGTTATTCGTGTTCATATAGCGGACCGCACCACTGTGTGAGTACGGCGGATGACGGACGGCCAGTCGACTATCCAGATATGGCTTAACCTTAGAATCTTATGCCTTCCGTAACCAATTTACAATAGCCATGTTGCGCCGATTCGGCCTCCAGTGAGGCTAGCGGTGCGTGCTCGTCTTCAGAAGGGTGTCCACCATCTGCTTGAGGTCCATCTTCATCAGCTGTTTCAGGCATATGAGATTGCACCGCTTGCTGAGCAGATGTTTGCCCTCGATCCTACCCCAGGGAAAGCCGTCTTCCATGGTCGCGCTGTTCTCTCGGAGGAAGAGTTCGGCGGCGGCGCGGAGTGAAGGGGCGTCGACTTGCAGGTGGTGCAACCCCCGCACCGTGAGTTTCTCCAACAGCACCCTGGACCGCCTCAAAGGATCCGCAGCGAGCAGGGGGAGTTCCAGGGCCTCTGCAAAAGTCACCCTCCGGTCCAGTCGAGACCGATAGAGCCGCTGGTCGAAGTGCTTCACGATCATGCACTCCGGTATCAAGCACTTCACCGGCCCGGGGAAGTCCTTGCGCAGCGAATTGTAGTGCACGACTCCATACGATTGGAACACGGCCCGCAAAACACGCCGGGACAGAAATGGCATATAGAGTTTCAGGTGTGCACATCCCAGCGCATGCAGCGGGTTGAACACTCTTCCGGGCACCGACTCGAGCACCTGACGGGCAAACTCCTTCTTACCGTCCGGCGATTCGACGGGCTGCAAGACCCCGCGGTATCTCTCGATGATGTATTCCTGCATCCTCGATCGGTAGGCGTCAGGCAGGAAACCGAGGGTGCGTTCGATGGCTTGTCCCACGTCCAACCCGTCACGAATCACAGCCACGTGACACTCCGACGCTGCGGCGCCGACAGCGATTTCACCTTTAACGAACTCGCTCCCCACGAAGCCCTCGAACAATGCATCCCCCTCGAGGGACCTGTAGTAGTTTCCATAGTGCACTCTGAACGGATTGAGGAGGCCGTTCGTCACCAACGAAGCGGTGTGGAAGGTCTCGGTCCAGTTGGAAAGCAGATCGGCAAAATCGTAGATCCTGGCTTTCAGCCCCCTCGCTTTGGCCAATGCCCGGATTTTTCTCGTTTCGAGGAAACTCTCGCCGCCGAAAGAGACGATGTCCACGTTCATGCCGGAACCCAGGAGCCCCGACAGAACTGTTCGAGAATCGGATCCTGCCGAAAGACTCATGAGCGTTCTCACCCCGCGCAAGACAGCGGATGCTTTCTCGTACAGACCGGACATGGCGTCCACGAGATCTTCGCTCGGTTTGACCGTCATCTCGTTGTAAAGGTCCGTCTCCTCCGTCACCGAACAACTGCCCGAAGGGATGTCATACACGATAGCCTGATCGGGTCGCAGCAACCGGACTCCTTCGAACCAGCTTCTGTCGCCATTCGGGGAAAGAAAAAACAGATAATCGAACAAAGACTCCTCGTCAAAACGGACATCCACCAGCTTGGCAATCAAGAAACAATTGTTGCTGCAGATGAACGTATGCCCCTTATGATAATAGTAATGGTGCTGTATTCCCCACAGATCAGTTTTCGCGACGAACCTGTTTTGGTCGACGTGTGCAAAACTCACGAGAGAATCGGTTTCTCGTGAGCAACTTTGTTTTTCGAGGGCGCGCTGGACGTCTTCGCGAATCGAATAGTCGCGTTGATCGTTGATCACCGACAAGTAGCAGGGGAACTCCTGCTTGGCTCGGGCAAAGAGGTATGTGTTGCGTTGCGCGTCGGTGTACCGCGGTTCAAGATCCGTTGACTGAAGGAATCCGAACGCATCGATAATCCTCTTCTCGTCCGTCGATATAAAAATATAGGGACTGCCAAACATAGTGCTCCTCCCGAAACTTGTGCTATAGTCATCAGGATGATTGCCTCGATCCAGGTCGCATGGTAATATAAGGTTATCATTAGAGATGGATTTAACGGAACTGCTATATCGTCACTACGGGGCCCTGAAGGAGAACGACTTCAAGGGCCACGATCCCTACGATGGATTGAACAGCAGGATCTTCAGGAACTCCCCCTGCTCCAGATCCAGGGCGCTGCGCCTGGCCTGGATTCAGCTGTTCAAGAGGTCCCCGGTTAATTTCCGGCCTCTCGTCCTCGTTCCCGCGGGCCTGAACCCCAAAGGACTGGCGCTCCTGATACGGGGGCTGGTCAATCTGGGGGCACTCACGGGCCGCGAAGAATTCCTGCAGGTCGCGCACTCTCTCGCGGACAGGATCATCGCGCAGAAAGCTCGTGACCGCAGCTACTTCTGTGTCGGATACGACTTCTTCTGGGAAGCGAGGGCCTTCTCGGTGCCGGCGTTCACCCCGAACATGGTGGTCTCCACCTGTGTCGGCCAGGCGTTCCTCGACCTGTACGGTGCGGACGGAAATGCGAAATGGCTGGACTACGCGCGGCAGATAGGGGAGTTCATCGAAAAGGAACTGGTTCTCAGCGCGTCAGAGGGTGAAATGGCCTTGGGGTACGTTCCGGGGGAGAGCGGGCGGATCCATAACGTGAATCTGATGGGAGCCGCGCTCTTCGCGAGGCTCTTCTCGTATACGGGCGAAGACAGGCATAAGGATCATGCGGTCAAGGCGGCCCGGTACACGGTGCGCTGGCAGCGCGAGGATGGATCCTGGTTGTACGGGGAGAACCCCCATCACCGGTGGGTGGACAATTTCCACACCGGCTTCAACCTCGTGGCTCTCCATGCGGTCGACCGCCACCTGCCGGATGAGCTGTGGCGGCGTAGCATCGAATCGGGGCTCGATTACCATATACGTCACCATTTCACCGAGGACATGACTCCGAAGTACTACACTTCGAGACTCTATCCGATTGACATCCACAACTTCGCCCAGGGGATCGAAACCTTCGTGACCTTCGAACAACCCGACAGAGCGCTCCGATTGATCAAAAAATGCGTTGATACGATGTGGGACGATGGTAAAAACTACTTCTACTACCAGAAAACGAGATGGTATACGAACAAGATCGACTACATGCGGTGGAGTCAAGCGTGGATGTTCTTCGCTCTGACGCGGTATCAGCTTGACCGTCACCGCAGGGAGAACGTGGCCTGACCCCCTGAGAAGGGTCCACATCGTACGGGAGGAATTTGGTACGATGGACCTGATATAGAAGGGGGCATTTCCATTTTATCGTTGGAGAAAGGAGTGGGGGGTTGCGGTTGGGTCAAGCCAAGCGTTTGAAGGAATTCGAGCGGGGGAACGCGAGGTCGAAGAAACTGGTGACGGACCGAGCGCTGGACATCTCGATCTTGAAGGAGGCGGCCTCGGGGAACTTGTGAGTCGCGCCAGACGGGGGTCGTGGCAAACGCGGTGTGTTTGGAGCCGGGAGTTTCGGAACGGCGGGCGTGTCGGGTGCTGGGACAGGCGCGATCGACGCAGCGCCACGAAGTGGAGATCTCGGACGATGAATGAAGACTTGTGGGGCGGATCGTTGGGCTCGCCCGTCAATATAGCCGTTACCCTGGCGGTTCTCATCGCGCGGTTGGCAGCTGATACGAACCTGAACCACGTGACAACCAGAAGTGCGAGAGAGGCTGTTCTACGGCGCTTTTCGGTTGAACACATGGCGTCCGAGCATCGGCGTCTGTTCCCGTGAGGCGGTAACTGGGCTTTTCGAATCCGGGACGTTGCGATCACATGGAGAAAAAGAATCGCATCCTTCTAGTTCTCGGTGTACCGCCTCCGTACGGCGGCGGAGAGGTCCAGGCGGAGATCATCGCGGAGCACTTCGGCAATGTGCCGGAATTCAGCGTGTTCAGCTATGCGCGCGGTTCGGGAAGCAAGTCCACTCAGGGCCGGGTCACTGTTGGGAATCTCTCCTTCGGGCTCTATTACATTGTGCGGTGCACAGGCTTGATGCTGGCGGTGCGTCCGCGGGCCATGTACTTGAGCATACCTAAGAACTTCGCTGCTTTCGCGCGCATGATCCCGGTGATCCTTTTCGCCTCGCTGATGCGCATTCGGGTGTGCGGCGAGCTGGCAGGGGCCAGATTCCTCTTCCTCGATCGCGGCTGGCAGAGAGCTGTCGGTCTGTTCGTGCTGCGCCGACTGCACAGTATTCGCTTTCTGGGCGACCACATCAGGGCGGCACACGTGCAGTATGGCTTTCGCAATCCGGTCGTAATCGCAAATGGGATCCGGATCCCGCACGATCGGACCCGCGCGCCGCTTCCGGCCGCCGGGAGGATTGCTCTACTCTATGTTGGGGCGCTAAACCACTCCAAAGGCGTGGGACGGGTGATCGAGGCCGTGAAGTTGTGCCGGGACCATGGCCTCGATGTCGTTTGCACTTTGCTGGGCGAGTGGAGCGATCCCTTGCTACAAGAGGATGTGGAACGTTTCATCACGCAGCAGCGATTGCAGGACCGTGTTCGTTTCATCGGCCTGATCAAGGGTGAACAGAAGTGGGCTTACTACCGCGAAGCAGCGATACTGGTTCATCCGACCGAATGGGATGGCCAGCCCTTGACCATCCTGGAAGCATTAGGGATGGGGCTGGCGGTGATCAGCACGCCGGTCGGCGCCATTCCCGACACCGTGGTCCACGGCAAGAACGGAATCCTGCTGGCGGAGAACACGCCGCAGAAGCTGTTTGAGGCGGTCAAGGAACTCTACGCGGATCGAACTCGCCTTGCAGAAATGATGGTGCACAATCAGTCGGATTTCGATCGGCGGTTCACTGTCGAGATGTTGCTCGCGAACTTCGAGAACTGGTTGACGTCCGCCTAGGTCGCGACCAATCCCACCGCCGAATCGTGCCGCAGGTTCAGGATGAGTTGGCTCGTGAACGATCCGGATAACCGGTGAAAGAGCCTTTAACTAGATGTCGAATTGTGCGATCTTACTAGGGTCGTGTCGGCGCGCGTGCAGGCTCACGCGTTGGCGGCGACTCAGACCACTGCCTGGAGGAATGTGACGTGCGAATCCTGGCCCTGAGTTACAGCAACGGTGAGGTCTCTTTGCTCGAGGCGCCGCCTCCAGCCATGGCGCCCGGGTGCATCCGCGTGCGGACATTGCATTCAGCGGTCAGCCCTGGCACCGAAGGCAATAAGATTCGCACGGGGCGACAGAGCCTGCTGGGCAAGGCCCGTTCGCGCCCCGATCAGGTCAGGCAGGTGCTGGACATGGTCCGGCAGACCGGGCTGAAGAGCACGTTGCAAAAGGTGCGGGCGAAGCTCGAGGGGGCGCAGTCGCTCGGCTACAGCCTGTGCGGCCAGGTCATCGAGACCGCACCCGACGTGAAGGCCTTCCGTCCAGGCGAACTGGTCGCATGCGCGGGCGGTTATGCCAACCACGCCGACGAGGTCGTGGTGCCAGTGAACTTGGTCGCGAAAGTGCCCGACGGGGTGCCGCCCGACGCGGCGGCCATGGCCACCTTGGGGGCGATTGCGCTACAGGGACAGCGGCTGGCCGACCCGACACTCGGCGAGCAGGCAGTGGTCATCGGCTTGGGTTTGGTGGGGCTGCTCGCCGCCCAGTTGCTCAAGGCCGCCGGTTGCCGGGTGTTGGGGGTGGATATTGCCGAAGCAGCCGTGTCGCTGGCCCGCGCCAGCGGAAGCGTCGATATGGCGCTCAATCCCGGCGCCGAAAACCTGGAGGCCGCAGTCCAGGAGTTCACGAACGGCCACGGCGCCGACTTGGTGCTGATCTGCGCGGCTACTAGCAGCAACGAGCCCGTGATCCAGGCTGGCCGCATCTGCCGCAAGCGCGGCCGCGTCGTGGTGGTCGGTGCTGTGGGCATGGACCTCCCCCGCGAGGACTATTACAAAAAGGAAATCGCCTTCTCGGTCTCTTGCTCCTATGGGCCTGGCCGGTACGACCCCTCCTACGAGGAAGGGGGCTGCGACTATCCCCTCGGCTTCGTGCGCTGGACCGAGCAGCGCAACCTCGAGGCCGTTCTGGCCATGATGGCTGCCGGCAAGTGCCGTCCCTTGGCGTTGGTGACGCGTCGCTTCCCCTTTGCCGAGGCGCCGAAAGCCTATGCAATGTTTGGCGAGCGCGATCAGACCTACGGTGGAATTCTGCTGGACTACTCCGCCGGGACGGCGGCGATGCGCGGCACCGAAGTCGTCTGCGGCGGCGCTCCCGCCGGCTCGGGCGAGTTGGGCGTGGGGTTCATCGGTTGCGGCTCCTACGCACAATCGTTTCTGTTGCCGCCCTTCCGCAAGGCACCGCGCGTGCAACTGACCGCCATCCACACGCGCACCGGGTTGAGCGCCGTCGATGTGGGCAGGCGCGCGGGATTCCAGCGCGCGGTGGATTCGCCCGCTGCCGTGCTCGAGGACCGGGGCACCGGCGCTGTGGTGATCGCCACGCGCCATGACCAGCATGGTCCGCTGACGGTGGCCGCGCTTGCGGCCGGCAAGCACGTCTTCGTCGAGAAACCGCTCTGTTTGACTCACGAGGAGCTGCGCGCCGTCGCTCGTACTTTGCGTGATCTGGCCGCGGCTGGCGGCGGCACGCCGATCCTGCAGGTCGGCTTCAACCGCCGCTTCAGCAAGGCGGCCCGCCTGGCCCGCCGGCACCTCGGCGACGCGGGCGGACCGTTGACCATGGCCTACCGCGTTAACGCCGGGCCGATCCCTCGCGAGCACTGGATCCAAGACCCGCAACAGGGCGGCGGCCGCATACTGGGCGAGGTCTGCCATTTTGTGGACCTGATGCAGTGCGTGTGCGGCGCCGACCCGACCGAGGTGCATGCAGTGCATGTCAGCGGGGGGCCTGACATGCTTCCTGAGGACAACGTGATCCTGACCCTGCGATTCGGCGACGGCTCGGTTGGCACCATCCTTTATTGCGCCCACGGCGGCAAGGCGATGCCGAAAGAAGAGCTGCAAATCATGGGGCGCGGGCGGAGCGCGGTCATCGACAATTTCGCAGCCGTCCGGCTCTACGGCGGCGGACGCACGGTGAAGCGGTGTAGCGGCAAGGGTCAGGACGAGGAGGTGGCGGCCTTCCTGGCGGCGGTACGCGGCGGCGAACCGGCGATCGCGGCGACCAGTCAGCTCGCGGCAACGCTGGCCACGCTGATGGCACTCGAAAGCTTGCGCACCGGACAGCCGCAATCGATCGACACCCGTGCGCTCCTGGACGACCAATAAACGACCGCACCAGCGACGCCAGGCTGGACCTCGATGTGGTGGCTACGACCGTCTCGGTGCAGTGCGCGGATAACGGTTTTCGCGGCATCGACTCCTACGACGGCCCGAAGACCCGCCTCTTGAAATCGCTGCTGGCCCATTCACGCTGGGTGCACTGTAAGGCTTTTGCGCCTCCCATTCTGTTATGACTTGAGTGAGGAAGAGCATCGACGAGTGTCGGCAGTCGTCGGTATCGCTGGGGCTAGTCGGCGAAGCGTTGCAGGACTCCAGAGTCGCCAATCACCCAGGTGAATGCCTTCAGGTCACTATCTTCCCTGCCAGAGGATCCTCTCGCTCTTGCCGACGTGCACGGCAAAAAGGATCGCGAGGTGGTTCATTCCTCCGGTGTATGCGGTCGCCTTCAAGGAGCTTGCCGTCGGGCTTGCGAGGAATATTACTGCGCTGTTCCCGCCGATATTGTCTTTCTATACTTTTCGAATATCGATTTCAAACCACAAAGATATACCAGTATGTTTATGAAAAGGAACGGCAGTATCACTCGCCCTACTACATAGAAGCACCCGAACGTAATCAGAAAGTGGACATAAATCGAGGCCGATACCCAAAATATCAAATCGAAGTTCCGGTAGAGATAGTTCATCCCCACGAACCATAACAGTAAAGCCACTATGCCGATGGGCAACAGTATGCCGAATAGGGAAGACGGCACGAAGTCGCCCCCCCTGTAGAGGAATGGTGAAATCATAATCACCATCCGGTAGAATATGTTGCGAACGAACAGATGGGGATAGTTCTTCAGAAAGCGTGACGCCTCTTTCTTTAACGTCAGTTCGTAGGGAGAGTCCGGCGTCCTGTACATTTCACTCAGAGATTCTCCTTCGAGTTCTGGATTCAGCCTTTGTCCCAGGCGCCAGACTTCATCATCACTGGATTTTATTCCGTAAGGGTTGGAGAACTGGGCGACGCCGCTGAAGAACGAATGCCAGAAGGTCGAACGAGTGGGTCTCATGCTTCCCGTGTAGGAATAACGTAATAAGCTGAGTGAAGAAATGAGCAAGAGTACCGGTAGGATGTATAGCAAGGTGTTCTTGAGAATCGCCGAATTAGACCTACGTTGCTTTGATTTCTGGTATATCACGATCAGAACCACGAGCAAAAACGGCAGGAATGATGTTATCTCACGGAACCATGCCGTGATGCCGGCCAGGAAGCCGGTGAGCAGAAAGATGCGGGGGCTGTTCTTCGATATGGCGCAGTATAACCCTATGAACGATACCAGAACCGAGAATTGAGGCCAGAAATCATATCCCACCATAAGAGTTCTCCTAATAACCGGCAGGTTGAACACCATTATGGTAGCCGCCATCAGGGATATCGATTTGCCGGTGGCATGGAATACAGCGTACAAAAGCGAAATCAAAATCGAATCGAGGATTACCTGGAGAATTATGTATGGTGCGAAATTATGGATCGGGACAATCTTCCACAAGGCTGCCATCAGAATAGCAGGGCCGGGCAGGAATTCCGTAAAGACCACTCGGTCATTCCTTGAGTAGAATTCCAGATAATCGCCACTGAAATTGTCGGCCAGCCGTTCGATGCGTTCTCTCTCCAGTGGATGGATGGTCAGCCCCTGTCCCCGGGAGAGTCCGATAGCAGCCGAACCGTAATCGAGGGCGGAGCCGTGCCTCAAATCACCCCAAGTCGTGAAGAACAATCCCAGCCGGACTAATAGGGACGCCAGTAGAAGCACGAGTAGAAGAAACCTCTTATCCATTGGACGCATACCCGGTCACTTCAGATTTATCAGTACGATTCCCGCAAGGCAGAGCAAGATGCCTATGACCTGAATCAGGGAAAATGATTCCTTGATAACCAAATAGCTTCCCAGACCCGACACAATGAAGAAGAACGACATTGCTATGGGGAAAGCCACATTCAGTTTGAATCTCGAAAGAATGAGCATCCATAACAGGAAACCGGCGGCGTAGAGAAGAAACCCGACAAGGAATTTGATCTGGAGCAACGCTTCTATGAGGGACAAGGATCGAGCGGCTCTATCATTCAGCGCTATCTTGAGGATCACAAGCCCCGAACCGCTGCACAAGGCATATCCGATGAATAGCAGCACATCCAGCAACTTCTGCATGGCTTCATACCTACTTCAGACGGCCGTACGGTTGTAATTATTCGCCAACCCGATCGCTGATGATGTAACTCTTTCTGTTCTTGCTCTCTATAAAGTGTCTGCCAAGGTATTCGCCGAGTATTCCTGTGCAGATCAACTGGATGCCGCCAATGAAGAGAACGGATATTAGCAGTGAGGTCCAGCCGGGCAGGGTGATCTCGAGGATAAAGTGAGCTACCAGGGCGTACACTATGTAGACAAACGCCAGAAGTGAGATGAGGCACCCGAATACGATCGCGATACGTAGAGGCTTGATGGAGAACGATACTACTCCATCGAGTGCGAATCTCATCATTCTCCATATGGAGTATTTTGTTTTGCCTGAAAATCTCTTCGAAGCACGATATTCAATGTACTTCTTGTTGAAACCGATCCATGAAATAATCGAGCGAATAAAGAGGTGACTTTCATTCATCTGTTTGATCTCATCGACGACCGCTCTGTCCAGGAGTCGGAAATCAGAGGCGCCGGGCACTATGTCGAAATCCGAAATTGAATTTAGAATGAAATAATAGAGACGCGAAGTCAGTTCTTTGAAAGGTCCCGCATCTTCGGTTCCCTTGTGAAGCGCCTGTACTATCTGGTGGCCGTTCTTCCATTCCTCCAGAAACGTATGTATCATTTCCGGTGGATGTTGCAGGTCGCCATCCATAGAGATCACTGCGTCTCCTCGGGAAAGATCCAGGCCGGCCTTCAGAGCGTTTTGATGGCCGAAATTCCTTGAAAAGCGGAAGCCCCTTAACTTCGCGTCTTTTTGGCTGAGTGCTATGATGACGTCCCATGATCCATCAGTGCTGCCATCATCCACGAATATGATCTCATGATCGGGGTAGCTTGTTTTGCTCAGTTCATTCTTCAGTTGCGCATACAATTCCCCGATATTTCCCTCTTCGTTATACGAGGGGATTACGATTGAGACTTTGACTTTTTCCATTGAGGTACCTTTTGAGAGCTTTGGTTAGTCTGAATTCGCAATCGAGAACCGCCGCCGCAACTTGAGTTCCAGCGGCCAGTTGATCGGCGGCTCAGTCACGTGCCAGCTTGTCGTACAATTTAGCATGCTCCCTCGTCATTCTGTCGATATCAAATTCCGTCTGAATTCTCTTTTTTGCCATGATTCCCATATTCTTCCGCAGTTCGTCGTCGTTCAACAGATCCTCGATTGTTTCAGCAAGTCGTTCTGGGGATTTCTGGGGGACAAGAAAGCCCGTCTCGCCGTCGATGACGAGCTCCCGCGTGGCGCCGCCGTCGGTCGCGATCACGGGCTTGCCGGCTGCCATGTATTCCATGATCGAATTGGAGATACCTTCTCCGTGCCGTTCCAGATCCGTCAGCAGGATGCCGATATCGAATGTATTGATAATCGATTCGACATCCGACCTCTTTCCAGTGAAGATGATCCGGTTGCCGCCCTGTGCTAGCTCCCTGATCCTCTTCAGATCGGGTCCGCCCCCCACGCAGACGAAGGTGACATCGTCTCTCTCCTGGAGAATTTTCTGTGCCGCGCGCACCAGCGATTCGTAGTCCTTGTGGTACCTGAAGCCCGCCACCATGCCTGCGACGTATTCGGTTTCTATGCCGAGCTCAGCTCTGACCGCATTTCGCTCTTTTAGATCCTTCATTCGGTCGAAGTCGAATCCGTTGTGGACCACGCTGCGCTTCCTCTGCGGAACATTGTACGCCTCGAGGCCTGCGCAGGAGTTCGACTGGATGATATCCGAGAGGGGAAAGGTGAGCATCGACCCGATGCGCTGCCTCGCGGTCAGCCTGGCGGGCGCATCGGCGATCATCGCATTGATGAGCTTGATCCTCAGCATCTTCGCCACCGGCCCCGCGTATACGGCGGACATGGAGCCCCAGGCGTGTACGATATCGGGCTTCCATCTTCGGCAGATGGAGAATAGGCGGAAGAAGATGAAAGGGTCTTTCTTTACCTTTCTCTCGAGCTTGACGACCTCGGTGTCGAGTTCGTATATCTCCTCGTAATGCACGATGTCCGTGAGCAAAACGACCATCGTTGAGAAGCGCTCGGGATTCAGGCCCTTGATCAACTGGACGAAGCGCCTCTCGGCTCCCCCCGGTCCCAGCGCGTCTATGATGTATAGGATCTTCATGTGTTCCAAGGTGGCGATGCACCTACCGCACCGCCGGTCGACCACCTTCCCCGCGAAGCCTCCATTCTGCGACCTCCGCGCCCGTCGATCCACCGAAATATCCCCCTCACCGGCTCTGTCGGTTCATTCCGAGCTATCGCCGCTTCGAAAACATCCGAAGGAGCGACCTTCCGCCCCTTCCGACGAACGACACGTGCGCCGGAAAGACGCCCTCGCTCACCGACCGCACGTCCTCGATCGAGTAGAACGCCCGCGGGGCGTGCTTGTCCACGATCTCGATGAACTTCGCGATGTCCTGGCGTTTGATCACGCTAAAGAGAAGGTGGACGCGGCCCTCCGCCCCCTCGGCGTCGATGCTGGTTACGCCGTAATCCGCTTCACGGAGCGTCTCGATGAGCTCCCGCGCGTCCTGACGGGTGATGACGCGGATGATCCGGCTCCCGATGGCCATCCGTTCTTCGACCCAAAGACCGACGAACGTCCCCGCGGCGAATCCGCCCGCATAGCTCACGTAGAAAACGGCGTTGGTGAGGTTCTGCATGATCTGCCGGAGCGCGATGAGCCAGATCAACACCTCGAAGAACCCGACGAGGGGGGCGAGGAATCGGTGCCCCCGGGCGATGAAAGCGATCCGCATCGTCCCCAGCGTCACGTCGCAGATTCTCGCGAGGAAAATCAGCGCGCTGAGAATCGCCACATGTAAGACCTCATCGAACATCATGCCGAGAGTCTCCTTTGCTTGGATATCGTGCCGGGTGGCTGAGACCGGACCTCAGGCAAGATCGAAACCGAGCCCGGGTCTGTTGGTGGGGTAGAGAACGCCGTTTCGTATGATCACCGCTCCATCCGACGGGTCGCCCTCGAGTCCGATGTGGCCGTCGAGATCGCAGTAGGCCACGTTCGGCCAGGCCAGAGCGGCGTGGAGCCCCGCGGCGATCGAGAGCGCGGCCTCGTCCATACATCCGATCATGACCTCGACGCCCGCCGACCTCGCCGCCGCGTTGATCAGAAGAGTTTCGTAGATCCCACCCACCTTCATGAGCTTCACGTTCACCATGTCGGCGAGGTTGCGCTTGGCGAGGCGATACGCATCCCGAAGGCTCATCAGGCTTTCATCGGCCATCACGGGAAGCGAGACCCCCTGGGTCACCCGGCCCAAAAGATCGGGTTGCCCCTTGAGCGTCGGTTGCTCGAAGATCTCCAACCGGGTGCCGCGGACACCTTCGACGAACTTCAAAGACTGCTCGACGGTGTAACCCTGATTGGCGTCGAACCGAAGCTCGATCCCCGGTCCGA
>Ga0315284_10001587_pt1 | contig 32509 bp, 35 predicted proteins | sample YL17G09_16_MG_FD_203696 | JGI IMG/M metagenome (GOLD analysis project Ga0315284, IMG submission 203696) | Sediment microbial communities from Yellowstone Lake, YNP, Wyoming, USA - YL17G09_16 | ecosystem: Environmental > Aquatic > Freshwater > Lake > Sediment | place: USA: Wyoming | collected... | reverse complement strand
TGTGGGGTTGTTCGGGGAGCAGAGGAGTATTATTCTTGCTTTCTTTGATTCTTTGATGAATTTTTCGAGAGGGAACGTAAAGTCTTGCTCAAGGTCGGTTTGTTCGTATTTTTCTCCGAGGGCTTCCGAGAATATCCTGTATTCCGCGTACGTCGGGTTTAATGAGTGGACTGGACCTTTGAATGTCTTGAATATGAGGTCTATCGACTCGTCTGAGCCGTTTCCTGTGATTATGTTCCCGGGGTCGCATCGACAGTATTCGGCTATTTTTCCCCTTAACTCCCGGCCTCGGTACGGGTATATGTAGACCTTCCCGGCAGCATTCTTTATCGCCTCTTTCACCTTCGGCGAGGGTCCGTAGTTGTTTTCGTTGGATGCAAGCTTGATGTAGCCTTCCAGGGTACTTCCGGGAGTGTAGCAGCATAGGTCCGGTATCCAGGGCTTCACGTTATCCGAGAGGTCGTATTTCATCTTATGCTTTTAATGGAGTTCAAGGGTATTATTTATGTATTATAATTTAAGTAGTAACCATAAAATGGATTACACCATCGTATGGATCATCCTGGGGATAACCCTTGTCTTGTTCGTCTATCTCTTCTGGAACGTAGTGAAGAGGCTTCTTATCAATTCCTTTGTAGGCATCGTGCTCCTGCTTTTGCTGAATCTCGTATTCGGCCTGGATATAAAGCTTAACGAGTTTTCTATAGCTGCTGTGGCGTTGTTCGGCCTGCCTGCTGTGGGGACTCTGTTGTTATTGCACATAGGGGGAATGCTTAGATAAATATATTTCTTTGCTAAGATGAGGGTCGCGCAGGTTACCAAATACTTTCATCCCCATCGGGGCGGGATAGAGAGTCACGTGTTAGGGATCTCTGAAGGATTCGCCCGCAGAGGCCATGAAGTCTTGGTTTTCACGTCCGACGTTCCCGGAGCCCGGGAGGGAGATGAGCTTGACGGCATCAAAGTTTTTCGTTCGCCTGTATTTTTCACGTTATTCAACGGGCCTTTCGCCCCCGGAATATTGAATGACCTACTGCGCGAGGACTATGACCTCATACACGCGCACCTGCCCGATCCCTTCAATAGCGTATTCGCCCTTATCGCTTCAAAGATAAAAAAGAAGCCTTTGTTTGTTACCTATCACGCGGACATAATAAAGAACAGATGGTATCACCGGCCTTTCAAATTCGTCTATTGTCTGTTCCTCTACAGCGTCCTTTCAAACGCGGTAAAGATCATGCCGACGACGCCTAACTATGTGGTAGGCTCGCAGATACCTGAAAAATTCAAGAAAAAGATCGAGGTAGTGCATAACTTCGTTGATTTGGGAAAGTTTAGTCCCATGCTTTACGGTAAACGCGTCAGGACTCTCTACGGCCTTGACGACAACAAAAAGATCGTGTTCTTTCTGGGGAGGCTTGTCCCGTACAAGGGAGTCGAATATCTGATCAAGGCGTTCAAAAAAGTGAAGGATGAGGTCAAAGACTCTGTTTTGATCATCGCGGGAAGAGGCCCTTTGGAGGAGGATTTGCAGGATCTGGCAAAAGACCTAAAACTTTCCGATGTCTTGTTCGTCGAAATATCCGACGACGACATCCCTGAGCATTACGCCGCATGCGACGTATTCGTCCTGCCTTCGGTCACGCGGCAGGAGGCCTTCGGCATAGCGCTTCTTGAAGCCATGGCCTGCGGGAAAGCCGTTGTCACGACGAACATCAGCGGAATGCCTTACGTAGTGGATGGCGCAGGCCTCATGGTTAAACCCCGGGACCCGGACGAACTAAGCGCGGCGATCATAAAACTATTGAAGGACGATAAACTCAGGAAAAATCTTGGAAGTAAGGCGAGAAAGAGGGTCGAGGAAGAATTTGACCAAGACTTGATCCCTGACAGAATAATTAGGATATACAAATCCCGTTAAAAGGTCTATTTGATATAATCCCTCGGGTCGGCTATCTCCCCCTTGAGGGCAGATGCCGCTACCGTTGCAGGAGACGCAAGGTATATAAAAGCATTACTGTTACCCATCCTGCCCTTGAAATTCCTATTGGCTGTGGATATCACGTTCTCGCCGTCCGATGGTACGCCGTTGTGCGTTCCAACGCATGGGCCGCATCCCGTAGTTACCACAGAGGCTCCGGCCTTTACCAGGGTCTGCAATATCCCCGAATCCATTGCTTTTAGATAGATGTCCCTTGACGCGGGAGCAACTATGAATCTAACGTCTTTGTCTACCTGTTTGCCCTTCAATATGCCGGCTGCAATCCTCAGATCCTCCAGCCGTCCGTTGGTGCACGTGCCCAGATACGCTTCGTCGATCTTTGTCCCGAATACTTGAGATATGTTGCAGACGTTGTCTACCCTGTGTGGTTTTGCTACCTGGGGTTCGAAGTCCTGCGCGTCGTATTCAAGGATTTTTGCGTAGACTGCGTCTTCGTCGTTTTTTATGACGAGCGGTTTTTTGTTCGAGTTCTCTTTCACCCATTTCAGGGTCTTTTCGTCGGGCTCTATCAGACCTGCTTTCGCACCCATCTCTATGGCCATGTTGGACAAGGTCATTCTTGCGTCAACGCTTAAAGAGGATATGGCGTCGCCCGCGAATTCCGCGGCCATGTAGGTCGCTCCGTCGGCGGTGACGTCTCCTATCAGTTTTAGTATTATGTCTTTCGAGTATACGCCTTTGGGGAGTTTCCCGTTAACCACGAACTTGAGAGTCTCCGGGACCTTGAACCATAGCTTCCCTGAAGCAAACACTGCGGCGATGTCGGTGCTTCCGATGCCGGTCGCAAAGGCTCCGATCGCGCCGTACGTGCATGTATGAGAGTCCGCTCCGACTACGAGGTCTCCGCATGTGACGTGTTTTTCCATCATGATCTGGTGGCAGACGCCGCAGCCGACGTCGTAGAAATTCTTTATGCCTTTTTCTTTCGCGAAGTCCCGCATCATCTTGTGCAGCTTTGATACCGATTCCGACTGGCTCGGCGAATTATGGTCTATGACGAGCGCGATCTTTTCGCCGTCGTAGACGCCTTTTGCGTTCATGTCGTTGAAGGCGTTTATCGCAAGGGGCGTCGTCCCGTCCTGCCCCATTGCGTAATCTATGTCCGCGACTACTATCTCTCCGGCGTGGGCGTCTTTGCCCGAATGATTGCCCAATATTTTTTCAGAAATCGTTTTACCCATTTTGATACTTCATTTGATTGGATAAGTTTATCGGATTATGGCACTAAAAATCAAATACTGCGCCCTTAAGGCAAGAAATTGCCTTCAGCAATTTATGCCCAAAGAGAGCGATGCTCTCTTTCGGGCCGCAGTATGACTTTCAAAACAGGCAGTAATACAGCAGATTGCATGGCAATCTGCGTACATGAATTGCCAAAGGCAATTCATTGTAGGCATTCATCTGCCTGTTTTGTAATAACGGCCGGATTCATGCTCTCACGACCTTCAAGAGGTCTGCTTTCGTTACTATGCCCTGGATCTTTCCCTTGTCTGTTATGAGGACTGCTTTATTGTGTTCCAGGAGGGATGACAGCGTGCTTATGCTCGTGTCCGGGTTGACCTGAGGGAGGGGCTCTTCCATGCATTCGCCGACTTTTTTCTCTGACATGATGTCTATGTTGATGCCTTTTGATATCTGGTCAAGTATGACGCCCTCTGATATGGATCCTTTCTGGTTCTTGTTTTCGAATGCCGGCAGCTGTGATACGTTGTGTTTTTTCATCTTGTTCACCGCCGTCCGGATATTGTCGGTCGTTTGGACGCTTACGACTTGTGCCGTCATTATCTCTTTAGCGGTTATGTCTTGCTTCTTGGTATCCTCGAGAGCCGTGAATATCTTCACGACCTTTGAGTATCTCGGGTCTACGGTCCCGGCTTCGATCCTCGCGATGATGGACTGGCTTATGCCGGCTCTTTTGGCTAGCTCGCTCTGCGTCAGGCCCAGTTTTTTCCTCATCTGGATTATTCTTCCCGTTTCCGGCAGTTGCATGTTGATATATAGGTATCGGGGGTATAAAAATTATGTTATTATGCATAATTTTACCGTAATAGTATTTATATATGAATATTGCATATAATTAACCCTGGAAAAAAACTTAAAAAGAGCATCATGAAAACGATAGAAGACATCAACAAAAAAATCAAGAAGGGAGAAGCAGTCGTCGTCAGGGCGGACGAGATGCCGGACATCTTCGAAGAGGATCCAAAGAAGGCAACGGAGGAGGTCGACATAGTGACCACAGGCACCTTCGGCATGATGTGTTCTTCCGGGGCTTTCATAAACTTCGGGCACTCCGACCCGCCGATCAAGATGACGAGGGCGTGGCTTAACGACGTGGAAGCATACACTGGAATAGCCGCAGTCGATGCCTACATCGGAGCGGCGCAGATAAGCGAAGAGAAGGGCTTCGAATACGGCGGAGGACACGTCATAGAAGACCTCGTCGCAGGGAGAGAGGTGAATCTGCGCGCGGAAGCTTATGGAACGGACTGCTACCCAAGAAAGAAGGCGCGTACTACGTTAACCCTGGAAGGAGTAAACCAGGCAATGCTCTTCAACCCCCGGAACGCTTATCAGCGATACAATGCCGCGACGAACTCCTCAGATGCGGTCCTTTACACATACATGGGAATGCTTCTATCCAACAAGAAGAACGTGAACTTCGCAGGATGCGGAGAGATCAACCCGCTGATCAACGACCCGGAATACCGGACTATCGGCTTTGGCACGAGGATATTCCTGGGCGGAGCAAAGGGTTACGTGACGGGCGAGGGAACGCAGCATAATCCGAAGGCGGGTTTTGGCACGATATCGGTTAAAGGCAACCTCAAAGAGATGAGCGATGAATTTCTCAAGGGCGCCACGGTACATGGGTATGGAACGTCGCTCTACGTTGGAATAGGCATTCCGATACCCATCCTGGACGAGGACATGGCCAGAAGGACGGCCATAAGGAACAAGGAAATAAATGTGAAGATCCTTGACTACGGAGTCCAGAGAAGGGACAGGCCTGTTGTCAGGGAAGTATCCTATGAAGAATTGTTCTCAGGCAAGGTGGAATTAGACGGCAAGTCGGCCAGAAGCAGCCCGCTTTCCAGCATGAAGATATCCGTGAAGATAATGGACCGGCTCAAGGAGTGGATCGAGAACAAGGAATTCTATCTCACAAAGCCGCTGGAGACTCTTCCGAGAGACACGACAGTAAAGACGATGAAGCCGAGAACCGAAGTTCCTTTCATCGATGACGTAATGACAAAGAAAGTGATAACGGCTTATCCTACCGACTCGATAAACAAGGTCTCTATGCTGATCGTTGAGAACAACATAGACCAGGTGCCGATAGTGGATGAGGAAAACAGGCTCGTCGGCATAGTCACGGCATGGGACCTGACCAAGGCTATCGCTACACGGAAGAGAAGGCTTGCGGATATCATGACAAAGAAGGTCATAACCTCAAGAAAAGGCGAATACGTCGACATCGTAGCCAGAAGGCTTGGGAAGCACCAAGTCAACTCGACTCCGGTGATAAATGACGAATACAAGGTGATAGGCATAGTAACTTCATCAGACATAAACAAAGTACTGGGGGGAGGTAGAAGATGAATAAATACATCCTTAAATTCCCTTCAGAGGTTGTAGCATCGCCGGTTCTTGCCGAGACCATTCTCGAGACCGGGACGGTGCTCAACATTTTAAGGGCAAAGGTCGACTATAACGAAGGAACGATCGTCATCAGCGTACTCGGAGACGAGGAGAAGCAGAAGAAAGTAGTCGAGATACTGACGAGGAAGGGAGTCGAGGTAAGCAAGCTTCGTAAAGGCATAATCAACGAAGAAGAAAGATGTGTAGACTGCGGGGCCTGCATATCAGTCTGCCCGGCCGGGGCGATATCCTTTGACAAAGACGGAAGCGTGAAGATCGAGAAAGAGAAATGCCACCGCTGCGGAGTCTGCATCGAGGTATGCCCGAGAAGGTCCTTATCCATCCAGGAAATCTAAAGAGGAAATGACGCTTTTAAGATCAAATATAGAGTATAAACAAACGCATCTGACGATCCTTGCATCGATCTGTCTGGAAAAAAAGGCTCTTCTGGAATTGATAGCAAATTACGGCCTACTTGAGAGGTACATACAGGGTAATCCCCTTTTTCTTTCCTCTTATGAGCCGGTGCCTGTTGAAAAAGACGCCCCGTTTATCGTGAAATCGATGGCCGATGCCGGAGAAAAAGCAGGCGTCGGCCCTATGGCCACTGTCGCAGGCGCGTTCTCGGACCTGATTGGAAGCTTTTTTCTTGCCAACGGCGCAGAAGAGGTCATAGTCGAAAACGGCGGAGACGTCTTCCTGAAGATAACCGAGCCGAGAAAGATAGGCGTCTATGCGGGTCCTTCAAAGTTCTCTGAAAGGATCGGTTTCGAGGTAATGCCTAAAGAGACCCCTCTAGGGGTATGTACGAGCTCTGATTCCGTGGGGCCGTCGATAAGCCTGGGCAAAGGCGACGCTGTGACAGCATTTGCGTCCACGTCCGCCCTTGCCGACGCCGCCGCCACGGCTATTGGAAACGATGTCAAAGGCGAAAAAGCCATCGAGAGCGGGATCAAGAAGGCGAAGTCCATAAAAGGAGTGCGCGGCGTGCTTATAGTGAAAGGCGATGAGATGGGAGTCTGGGGCAGCGTTCCTTCCCTAATAAAAACCCCTAATACAAAATAGGATAGTAAGATATAGGGGATCAAATGGACAAACACGGTCTTGTGATAATCGGGGGAGGGGGTGCGGGCCTTACGGCGGCTCTTGCCGCCAAAAAGACCAGCTATGAAACGGACATCACATTGATAACAAAAGACCGTCTCTCCTATTCGCCCTGCGCGCTGCCTTTCGTGATAGGCAGGGAGATAGAAGACTTCGGAAAGATATCCAAAGGCCTGGAAGACATCTGCAAGAACAGCGCCATAAAATGCGTGATAGACGAAGCAATATCCATAGACGCCAAAAACAAGGTCGTGAAGACGAAACATGCAGAAATACCTTATGATAGACTGATAATAGCGACCGGCGGAAATCCCTCCATCCCGCCGATAAAGGGCGCAGGCCTGAAGAACGTCCATACCCTGCACAGGATCGAAGACGCGCAGAAGATAATGGACGCGGCAAAAGACGCAAAACATGCGGTGGTCGTAGGCGGCGGACCGATAGGCCTTGAAGCCGCAGCGGCATTCAGAGAACTTGGCATCAAAGTAGCCCTCATCGAAGGGCTTGAATACGTCCTCTGCAGGCTCTTTGACCCGGACTTCTGCCAGCTTATAGAAAAAAAGCTCGAGGAAAAAGGGATAGAGCTCATCAAGGGAAAGAACGTCGAAGAGATAACGGGAGCTGACAAAGTCAAGTCCGTCAAGGTCGCGGGAAGAGAAGTCCCGGCAGACATCGTGGTATTGTCTACAGGGGTCCGGCCAGGCATAAAGATAGCCGAGAACACCGGCATAGAAGTCTCGGGCGGCGGGATAAAGACCGACGAATACACGGAAACCAACATCAAAGGCATATACGCCGCAGGCGACTGCACCATAACAAAGTCATTGCTAACGGGAAAACACATGCCAAGCCTGCTCGGAACGACTGCGATAAGACAAGGCACGGTCGCAGGGATAAACGCAGCGGGAGGACATGCGGTATTCGACGGAGTCCTGAACTCAACGATCCTGAAGATCTTCGACCTCGAAGTCGGAAGATGCGGCCTCACGGAACGCGAAGCCAAAGCCGAAGGGATCGAGACGGTCACGGGAAGGATAAAATCAACCACCACCGCCGAATACTACCCCAAGGGCAAAGGGATAGAGCTTAAGCTGATATTCGAGACCAAAGAGGGACGGCTCATCGGATCCCAGATAGTCGGCGGCGGAGGGGTTGCGGGCAAGATAAACCTACTCACGTTCGCTATATCCCGGAAGGCGACCGTGGAAGACCTGATAAAGCTGGAATACTGTTATACCCCGCCTCTTGCGCCATCCCATAACCCGATAGTCCTCGCTTCAGAGAACGCTTACAGGAAGATGAAGAGGATAAAGGAAAAAGGGAACACTACCCCACCGCTGTAGAAGGCCTGTTCTATTTAGGACAGTAAAAAACAAAAGGACAATAAAATAAAAAAAAAGCCCCTACTTGTATAATATCTCAAGGTAGGGTTCGCCTTCTCCTTTCCCTGCAAACTCTACATCCTTCTTTGTCCAGTCGCCTTCCTTATTGCAGGAGGCCTTGCCTTCGCTCTCCCAGAATCCTTCTTCGCCCCCAACGGTGAATAAAACATTTGACTTGCCCGCAGCATAAGAGTCCTTGACAATTCCAGTAACATCGAAGGACACTCTCCCGGCGTTGTTCACCTGCAAGGTAGACAGCTGCGATAATGCTCCGCCGTCATAGATGTCCGCGCATTCCTTGCAATACGGACGCATGCATATGTCACCTTCGGGGGCGCATGAAACGACATTCCACTCCTTTTCCCGAGCATACAAAGCGACGTTTTGTCCTTCGTTAACTTTCCGGGCGAACAGTTTGAGGCTTGCGCTGATTATCTCCTTAGAGGGGAACTGAGGCAGCACGTACTTTAGGTCGAACCTGCCTTTGCCAGAAGAGAAGAACTTATTCTGGGTGTTATAGCAGGAGTAACCCGCATAGAAGGTGCCGGACTTATCCGGATAGTCACATGAGTAATATTGGCTCGTGCAGTCACCGGTTACTTCCACACTATACGCCTGAGCCGATGAGGCCGGCTTGATTATCTCTGACGATATCAGATTCTTGACGACCTTGCTTGTCTGAGTTCTTCCGCATATCTTACAGGAATAAGATACTTGTACGTCGAGTCCATTGCCGGTTCCCGGCGTTACAGACAGCAGGCATTCAGCCTCGCTTCCGGGCTTGATGACTGTGGCATCGCATGCTATGAACCTGTGAACGGCCTTGGAGTCAAGGTCTTTTACCGAAACGTCTACGTCGCCGGTATTCTTGACAAGGACCTTCAAGGTTTTTTCTTCTCCCATCTTGACGTCATCTCCTCCGATGACCGTGATCTCTACTTTCTGCGTCCCGGGATCGACGACTTTTATCCTCTTGGAAAAGGATATCTTACCGACGTTGAAGTTGTCATAGCTCCCTGTTACGTTGAAAATGGAGGATTGCTCTATGGGTTGTAGAGGCGTGTTCTCTCCGCATAGCCCTACTGCAAAGGGTGCCGATACCCCCAGATCTCCTCTTCCGGTGGTATGGTAGTATAAGCAGTCCAGGTCGTAGTTCGCATTGAAATTTATCTCGCCCTTTGTCTGAGCGGTATAGTAATCGCCTGATTTCTGGGCACCCACAGCAGCGACGTTCTTCTCGTTCAGTTTGCATGTGATGCCACCCATCAGGGTCCTTAACGTGGTGCCTGCAGGAAGCTGATTATCCTCTCCGAGCGTGAGATTCAATCCTCTCAGACATGCCCCGCCGACGCCAACCGTCAACGGGAAGGTCTCGGTAGCGAGCAGCTCACGAAACTCCTTGGAGCTGGAATCAGAAGACGTCACAGACTCCGCCATCGCCTTCAGATCGCTCTTTGCCCAGTGAATGGGCGGGTCGCCGTCGGTGCCTGCATCCTGCCAGTATTCTCCGTCTCCGGTATTCATCTGGAAAGAGAAAGTATCACCTATGCATATCTCGTCCCCCACCACCGTGCCATCGGACAATACCAGTTTCATATCCTCCGGGACGGTGACCTGGGCTATAATCCTTATCCTGTCGGCGGGTATGCGGAACCCCACCGAATTCTGCAAAGCAAACGCATAACCGGTAAACAACAACACACAAAGCCCGAGTAAAAATATTTTGTTTTTCATTTCTTCGCCCCCTTAGACCTGCCGCGCAGCAGTATTAGCAGTATTATGAGCACGACTGCCACTACGGCTATGACGCCCCACGGAAGGGATTGGACCTTGTCAGCGGCTAACGTCGTAGTCGTGACCTCTCTTTGGGTAGTAGCCACTTCCTCGACTGTCGTACTGGTTGAAGTGATCTCTTTAGGCCTGCTTACAACGACCGTCTTCTTGTCGGTAAGAGACTCCTTCTTCTCGATGGCCTTTATAGTATAAGCGCCATCAGCTAGGCCCACCAAGGAGAACTCCCCGGAGAGCTTTCCAGATATCTTTTCCTCTTTCATGGAGACGACCTTACCATCGGGCGCGGACAGATAAACGACCAAGTCCCCGGTCAGTGGGTCTGCATATCTGTCCGTATACTCAACAGCATATGAGGCATAGTCTACGGCCTTTTCAGGGGCCGTCAGGGTAAAGCGTTTCTCGATGTTCAGGAATTTCGTATAGTCGTAGACAAGTTCTGCATCATCCATAAGAACGCCTTTGTCGTCATACATCTCGGCCTTAACCTTGAGCTTAGTATACTGACCCGGTGACGTAAAGCTTATCTTCTTTCCTTCAAGGGCTGCAACAACCCCGGGAGACTGATATGTTTCCTCAGCTATCATGTTGCCGGAATCGTCGCTGACCCGGACTACGATCTTCGCTGGGGTTTTTATGTCGGAATTACCGGGCTCTGAGGCCAGGTTAGTGAAACAGAAAGCAAGCGTGGTCTTGTCGTCCTTCATCAAAGGAAAGTGATCCAGACCGGCCCATACGAATCCGGCCTTGCTTCCTTTAACGAAGAAACGGACATATATGACGGAGCGCCACTCGCCTGAAAAAGCCGATATCTTCGCGACATAGACGCCAACCGGCAGGGAAGGCATGCTGTAGGTAAGTTCTCTGGAATCGCTGACTGTCTCGTCCTTACTGTAGTCCATCAGTCCTCCATTAGAGGTATCCAGGGTGTTCCAAGAAAAAAGCTCATAGTAGACCCCGACTTTCTGGTTGTTTGGATTGACGAGTTTGGTTTTTATCTCAATAGGAGCGTTGGGTTTGACTTCGGGGGTCGGCACCCTGAAGCCGTATTTCTCTCCGTTCAATGTAGTTGATGCTTTATCAAGCATGAAAACGCCTGAATCGGTTCCTGTAACCTTAAAGCTTGTCTTCTTCGCCGGGACGGACGTCATAAAGGATAGACCCGATACGTCAAATTTTCTGTCCTCCACGAAATAAACATTTACTACGTAGTAGCCGGGTTTGGCATCTTTAGGAATCTTCCAGGTAAAGCTGCCGGAGTATTTGTCTCCCTTCTGGATGTTAACGATTGGTGCATTACTAAGGCTCTCGACCACGTCTCCGTCCTCGGCCCTGTTCGATAGGTCTTGTCCCCAGTACATGACCACTGGCCAAAAGGCTCCCTCGACCAGGGGACTTCCGAAGTTGTTGGTTATCGCATAATCGATCGTCGCATTATCCCCCTGCACATACTCGGCCCTCTCGGGGGAAAGTTCGTCAAACTTCAGCCCATCATAGATATAATGCTCATTGCAGATCGCATCTTCTATTGCTGCAGAAGCAAAAGACTGCATTAGAAAAAACATAAGCAAGGCAGATGACGCCTTGAGAAATAAACTCTGTTTCATATTACCGATATAGGTGCAGCGGATATAAATACATGCATGCAGGAGAAAAATACGAAAAAAAACTTATTTTTCGAAGACGTCGAAGAATATCTCATCCACTATGTTTTCCCCTTTAGGCGATACGGCAACCTTAAGCCCGTAAGTGCCGCCGTGGGTCGCGTTAAAGAGCACCTTGAAGCGAAGCTCCCGGCTCTCGCCATGGCCGAGGCTTACGGTCTCATTAACCTTCTGATTCCCGGTCGCATCAAAAGAAAGCACAGAATCATAGGTCTCAAGCTTCACCAGAACATCCGCATTATCCTCTCCCTTGTTCTTTATCTCGACCTTGGCAGTGCTCTTGCCTGAAAGATCCACCCTGACCGGGTCAGCCCACGACCTGACCTGGATAACGCCTTCGCCCTTATAGGACTGGCCGAAAGGCTTAAACGAGAACAAAACCCATAGGATCGCAATAGACAGGACTACCAGTAGGAGCAGCAGCAAAACAGACTTCCATTTAACCCTCGCAAACAGATCAGTTAATGCTTTCAACCTAAGGATTATTTTAGATAACGAGTTAATAAACGTCCACCATCCGCCGGCTACGCGCATAAACCCTTGATTTAAAACCAAGCATAGGATGTCAAGCACATAAAAGTTCGTATAAAACCCCCATAACACATTTTATGCGAAGTTTTCTTCGCATAAAATCTAGTTATACGCAATTCAGGAGCCTTGAACGCGTTAAAACCGTGGAGATTTATAGGTTTAAATGAACTATATAATGTGGCTGAGAAGATGGTAAAATGGGTTGTCCTAGCAATAATGATCGTAATTGCAGGTATCTTTATCATACCGGACTGCAAAAACTCTGAAGCCGGATGGGACTGTAGATTCAAAATCCCATTTTTTATTGATAAGGTATATGATGTAATATACAAAGAGAAATGCAATAACGAAGGCGGCGACTGGAAATGTTATGGAATGTGTGGGTTTTTATACACCCGTTTCTGTGACTTTCCTCTTGACGACGCAGGCAAGGAATGCACGAATTCAGAACAATGTAAAGGACGCTGTATTATCGAAGAGACAGAAATTAAAAAACAATACCCCAATTTAGAGAACTATGCCTATTATGAAATCAACTGCACAGACCCCTGCCCTACGGGCAGATGCTCCAAAGATATGTTAAGATTATGTGATTACACCTTACCAGAACTAAACGACGGCATAATAACAAAACAGATGATTGCAATGTGCGATTAAATAACTCCTGAACTCTTCGTCGCCTTCGGCTCCTCGTCCTCACTGTTGTTCGGAGAATATAACACAACTTTTGGCGGCTCGCTCCTTCGTCGCTCGGCCCAAATTCTGGCTTCGCCAGAACTTCGCAAAAGTTGGGACGTTATATTCAATTTCGGTTGGGTTGTTTTCTACTTTTTCGGGCGATATATATGCAAAAAAGGCGCTATTTCTTTTATGAGAGGCGATAAAATCCAAACCTTTACGGCTGTCTTACATAAGGAAGAAGGCATGTATGTCGCCGAATGTCCCGAGGTCGGCACGGTCAGCCAGGGGGAGACTATAGAAGAGGCAGTAAGCAACCTTAAAGAAGCTACCGAGCTTTATCTTTGTGAATTTCCCCTCAAAGCGAAGACTAAGACGTTAATGACGACTTTTGAGGTCGCCTACAGTGCCAGCGCTTAGAAAAGTTTCAGGAGAGCAGGCAATAAAGATACTCTGTAATAAACTGGGCTTCCAGGTAACAGGCAGAAAAGGAAGCCACGTACGACTTTCTAAAACGAATTTAGGCACAAACTCCCTTAATTTAGGTGCAGACACGGTTTAGGGGGCAATCCCTCATCCACTCTCTGATTTTTAAATACATAGTCGGTATATTAGTTTAGTAAAGAGCGTAGAATTTGGATTAAGACATGTTAGGACATAAATGCTTCTACTATAGTATTTTTGGCTTACTGTGGCAGTCTATAATTCTACAAACGAATATCTGAAAAGACCTTAAAATGAATGATATAAAATTTAGCGACTTAAAGATAAGTCCGGAAATATTGAAAGATTTAGAGAGCAACGGCTTCGTAAAACCCATGCCTATTCAGGAGATTGGGATCCCGATACTGTTGGAAGGAAGAGACCTGATCGGTCAGGCCAAGACAGGTACGGGAAAGACCCTGGCATTCGCGATACCCATAATCGAGAAGATCGATCCAAACGTTCGCAATCCGCAGGCATTGATCATAACGCCTACTAGAGAGCTTGCTGAGCAGGTCTGTAACGAGATACGCAAAGTGAGTTATGGGAAGCGCGTCAAATGCGCAGCCTTCTACGGGGGAAAGAGCTTGATGCCTCAGGCAAAGGCCCTTAGCTCAGGAGTCCACGTAGTCGTTGGAACGCCTGGAAGACTGATAGACCTCCTTGATAGGAGAATGCTCCGGCTCGACCAGGTGAAGATCCTGGTCCTTGACGAAGCGGACAGGATGCTTGACATGGGATTCATCGACGACATAAGGAAGATAATATCGCATATACCAAGGCAGAGGCAGACGATGCTTTTCTCGGCAACGATCCCTGACAGGGTAAAGGACCTTTCGAGGTCGATAATGAACAATCCCGAGATCATATCCGTAACCCCTGAAGAGCTTACCGTGAATGAGATAGAGCAATTTTACTACGAGATCGATCGGAAGGCCAAGCTTGACGCGTTCATAAGCGTCGTCAGGAAAGAGTCTCCGACGAGCGCGATAGTCTTTACCAACACGAAGCGTTGGGCTGATACCTTGAGCAGGCTGATGCAGAGGAAGGGCCTTAGAACGGAGGCAATGCACGGAGACCTTTCACAGAACCAAAGAGATAGGGTGATGGAAGGATTCAGGGCCAAGAAGATAACCTTTATGGTGGCGACAGACGTCGCTGCAAGAGGCCTTGACATAGAAGACGTATCCCACATCTTCAATTACGACATACCCAAAGACAAGGAAAACTACATACACCGTATCGGAAGGACCGGGCGTGCAGGAAAGACCGGGAGGGCTATATCGTTTATAGCGCCGCAGGAGATACACGACCTGTGGGAGATAGAGCATACGTGCAGGACAAAGATAAACGAGGCACATCTCTAAGAGCCCTTATCTTTTTCTTTTAAACCATTCAAGAAAGTCGTAAACAACCAGATTATACACCGGGATAAAATACAACGGCAAAACAAGCCCGAAGATCCCACCCGTTACGACTCTTTGAATGGGAAACTTTTTATACTTGTCTTTCCCATTAATCCATTATGGCTATGACATTCCTGAATATCAACGGCTTACTGGATGAAGTATACCGCAAGCACTCTACAGAATACCAGCTCATCGAGATGCTTGCACTGGGATTCCTCGGATTCCTGATACCATTCGTCGTGGGAGCGCCGCAGATAGTGGTAGGCATACTCGTCAATGCATTGATCATAAGGTCGGCCCTGAGCCTACAGTCCTATAAGACGCTTCCGATCATTTTCACGCCAAGCCTTGGAGCGCTGATGCAGGGAATGCTTTTCGGGCCGATGAATTACTTCCTGGCATTCATGATGCCTTTTATATGGACCGGGAATGCGCTCCTGATATACGCATTCAAGAAAAAACTCAAGAACAGGTACAGTTACTTCCTGACTCTTGCGCTGGCTTCTATCGGAAAAGCCGGGCTACTGTATGCAGCAGCATTCATGCTGTTTTCAGCGAACTTCATACCTGCGATCTTTCTCTCCGCGATGGGGATAATGCAGTTGATAACGGCAGTTCTGGGAGGATTTGTCGTTTATGTAGAATTGAAGGCCGAGAAATACTTTTAATCCTATTTACATTCCTTTATTATGCACCTGTTCGTGTAAGTGGTGTGCAGCAGCTTGTGCGCTCTTTCCCCGCCATACTCGCCAAGGTATTCCTTGTATAGCTTTATCACGTCAGGATTCTTGTGAGACTTGCGCAGGGGCTTCATCGCGTCTTCCTTGCGCAGCGCAGCGGCGCGTTTCTCAAGTATCTCCTTCCTGTGGGGCCCGGGCTGGCCTCCTCCGCCGACGCATCCGCCGTAACAGGCCATGATCTCTATGAAGTGGTACGGGCTTTTTCCTTCTTTTATCTGTTCGAGCAGCCTGCGCGCTTCTCCCAAGGTATGGACAGTGCATACCTTGATCTTCTTGCCAGCTATATCGACTTCGGCCTCCTTCATCGTCTCCATGCCTTGGACGCTGGTGTATTCCAGAGCCTGAAGGTCTTGCCCGCTCATGAGGTCGGCAACGGTCCTAAGGGCCGCTTCCATGACGCCGCCGGTCTGTCCGAATATGTCCGCAGCGCCCGATGATTGGCCCATAGGATTGTCGAAACTTGAATAGGGCAGGTTCTCGAAGTCTATGCTGTATTGCTTGATGAGCTTTGCAAGTTCCACGGTCGTTAAGACGTAATCAGCATCACCCTTAAACTCGTGCCTCAGTATCTCGAATTTTTTGGCGGTGCATGGCATGACGTCTATCAAGACGATGTCTTTAGGGTCTTTCCCTATCTTCTCAGCGTAATAAGTCTTGACAAGCGACGCGATGATCGCCTGCGGGCTCCTGCAGGAAGACATGTGGTTTAATTCCGTATAGAAGAACTGCTCGGCGAATTTGATCCATGCAGGACAGCAGGTCGTTATCATCGGGAGATCGCGGTTCTCGTTGAATCTCTTTATGAACTCGGTCCCTTCCTCGACTATGGTTATGTCTGCGCCGTAGTTCGTGTCGAATATCTTATTAAAGCCGAGGTCTTTGAGGGCGGCTACCATCTTTCCAGTGACAGGGGTCCCGGGAGGCATGCCGAAGCATTCGCCAAGGGTCGCCCTTATCGAAGGTGCAGTCTGCGCTATCATGTACTTGCCGGAATTCAGGGCCTCTACGACTTCTTTTATATTGCTCTTCTCTATCAGAGCGCCCGTGGGACATGCAACGACGCATTGACCGCAGTTGACGCATGCGCTCTCGGCCATGGTCGTGTCGAAAGGCGGGCTGACCCTGGTCTTAAAACCCCTGTTCTGCAGGCCTATCGCATAGACGGTCTGTATTTTGTTGCACGCCTGGATGCACTGCTCGCAGAGTATGCATTTATTGTTATCCCTTACGATGGAAGGGCTCGAGTAGTCCGCCTTCTCTTGTTTTCTCCTTCCAGTGAAAGGGGTCTCCTGTATCATGAAATCGTGAGCATATTCCTGCAGCCGGCATTTAAGATTCCTGGCACAGGTGGTGCAGTTCAGGTCGTGGTTCGCGAGAAGAAGCTCGAGATTCATCCTCCTCGCCTCAAGAACCCGCGGAGTATGGGTCTTGACCATCATTCCCTGCCGAACGGGAGTAGAGCATGAAGCGGCAAGTTTCGGCATACCCTCAACCTCGACAACGCATATCCTGCAGGCCCCGATACGATCGAACCTGACGTTCCAGCACAGGTGCGGGACGTCTATGCCATTCCTCCTGGCGACGTCTATTATCATCTCGCCGTCCTCTGCCTCCACCGATTCTCCGTTGAGCGTAATGCTGATCTTGGTCATTTTCTCTCAATCGCCTTAAACGCGCAGTTCTTCATGCATTCGCCGCACTTCACGCACCTGGCCTGATCGATCAGATACTTGCTCTTCAGCTTTCCTGTTATGGCGCCGACCGGGCAAACCCTCGCGCAATTGCCGCATCCCACGCATTTATCGGTTATGGAATAGACTACCATGTTCTTGCAGACCCCTGCCGCGCATGTCTTCTGCTCCGCATGCTGCACATACTCGTCCATAAAATATTTCAGGGTCGAGAGTATCGGGTTCGGCGCATTCTGTCCCAGGCCGCAGAGCGATGAATCCCTGACGAATATTGCCAGCTTTCTCGCAAGCTCTATGTCACCTTTATTTCCGCTGCCGTCGGTTATCCTCTCAAGTATCTCAAGAAGCCTCATGGTTCCCTCGCGGCAGGGCGTGCATTTCCCGCACGACTCCTTCTGCGTGAAGCTCATGAAGAACTTCGCAACATCGACGACGCAGTCGCGGTCGCTCATCACGACCATGCCCCCAGACCCCATGATAGCTCCCGCCGCTGTAAGCGTTTCGTAATCAAGAGGAGTCTCCATCATGCTCACAGGAAGACACCCTCCCGCAGGACCTCCGGTCTGAACAGCCTTGAGACTCGTGCCATCAGGCGTCCCGCCGCCTATGTCATAGACTATCTCCTTCAAAGTTATGCCAAAAGGCACCTCAATAACGCCCGGCCTCTTGACGTTCCCGGTAAGGCAGACGGTCTTCGTGCCACGGCTCTTCTCGGTCCCGATCGTCTTATAACGGTCCAGGCCGATCTTCATGATGGCCACGACGTTGGCCATGGTGTCGACGTTGTTTATGACGGTGGGCTTGTCCCATAAACCCTTTTCCGCAGGGAAAGGAGGCCTCGGCCTCGGATAACCGCGCTGACCCATGATCGAGCTCATGAGAGCGGTCTCTTCTCCGCACACGAAAGCCCCGGCGCCTTTCTTTACATTTATCCTTAGATTGAATCCGTCGCGGCCCAGAATGTTATCCCCAAGAAGCCCCTTCTCTACAAGCACTGAGATGGCCTTCTTCATCATCCTGATGGAAAGAGGACGCTCAAGCCGCATATAGATGAAAGCCTCGTCCGAGCCGATCGCGTAAGCAGCTATCATGATGCCCTCCAGGACTTTGAAGGGATCGCTCTCTACCATTATCCGGTTCATGAAGGCGCCCGGGTCTCCTTCGTCGGCGTTGCAGACTACGTATTTCTTCCCGGCCTTGCCCACGACGAAGCTCCATTTCATGCCTGTAGGAAAGCCTGCGCCACCTCTGCCCCGCAGCCTCGAATCCTTGATTACCTCGACGACCTCTTTAGGCTCCATAAACAACGCCTCGTGCAGGCCCGTAAACCCGCCGGACGCGGCATACTGCTCTATGCTCAGGGGATTTATGAGGCCGCAGTTCTCCATCACGATACGCTGCTGTTTGAGGTAATACTCTATCTCTGAAAGGTCGTGCGCGACAAAAAGATCGTCGCATATACTGCCGTTCTTTATGGAATCGATGAATTTGGGCGCCTTATCGCTTGTGACGTGCCCGTATATGGAATACGCGCCATTCTGTTTGACCGTGACTATCGGCTCATTATAGCACATCCCGGAACAACCGACAGTATCCACCGAAATTCCAAGACCGGCTTCCTGAAGCGCCTTTAGAGTGGCAAGCGCTCCTGCCGAGATGCCGCATGTAGCGACCCCGACGGTGATCCTGTCACCCGAAAGCTCTCTTTCGCCTTTTTTGATATCAATGAGGTCTGATAAGTTTTTCATCATTGCGTCACTTGAACTCTTGGATTATCTTCTCGACCTTCTCCTTAGTCAACTCTCCGTAGACCTGTTCGCCTATCATGATGTTCGGAGCCTTCGCGCACGCCCCTATGCAGTTAACGCATTCAAGAGTGAATCTCCCGTCTTCCGTTGTTTCCCTGTCCTTTATGCCGAGAATGTCCTCAATGGTTGCCTCTATCACTCCAGCCTTCTTCACGTGGCATGCTGTTCCCTTGCACACCCTTATCAGATGCTGTCCTGAAGGCTTGAGCTTGAACGAGGCATAAAACGTGGCAACGCCGCATATCTCCACAAGAGGTATCCTGAGGACTTGCTCTATCCTGCGCATGTTCTCCTCGGAAAGATAGCCGTACTCCTCCTGCACCTCGCTCAGGAGATCGATAAGATCGGACCTGTCATGATATTTTGCAAGGATCTCATCAATTGTTTTCAATTTAGGAAGCTGGTGTTTATAGGAAGCTGGTGTTTACGGGATATTAAATTAATAAAGAAGTAGTACTATAAAAGTGTCGGGTCTTTGAGCGCTATGAAAAACGATATACGGAAGAACATTCATATTGTTCTAAAATATCTTCCAAATTAAATTGAAACAGGCAGATTATTTTGAGAAATCGCATACTGAGTAAATTATGATTTAATAAATACCACAATAAAGAGTATATTGACCCAAAAAAAATAATAGTTAAAGCAAATGAAAGTAAAATCCAGGATAGAGAATATGGTATGCCGGATAGACTTCAAACAAGGAATCTATTTCGACGAAAAAACTGCGCGTAAACAAGGCATAACAGAGACAGAACACCTGCAAGCTTATATATACAACCACCCCAAGCTCGACATCAAGATGATGATCTTCCAGACCGGCGAAGTCATTCTCTCGGGCGCAAAGGATGCAAGAGAAATAGAATCCGCCTTCTGGAATCTGAAAAAGAAACTGAAAGACATCGGCGTTAAAATAGCTATCAGACCCGATACCGAGATAGAAGTACAGAATGTGCTTGCTACGGGCAATATCCGGGATTACCTTCCGGGCCTGGAGATAGACCTTGAAAAGCTGGCAGATAGCGAGAACGCCGTCTATGACCCGAAAAAATTTCCCACAGTATTCCTCTCATACCTGCTGCATGACTGCAAAGCAACAGCCATGTTATTCCCGTCGGGAAAGGTCCTGATAGGCGACGTAAAGACCCGGGAAGACGCTAACCTCGTGCTTGAAAAAGTCATCGACCAGGTAAGGTACTAAGAATGAAATCCGTAATACTCGGGGAAGACGAGATAAAGAAGCTTTACAGCATCCTGAAAAGACACCGGTTCAAAGAGATAGATTCGAAAAGCGAGCATGAATCCTACAGGTTCGATGACAAAGAAAACTCCGTGTTCGTAGTATGCTACCGGACCGGCAAAGTAGTATACAGGGACGGCGATGTTCTCAGGCAGTTAATAGGTGAAGCCATGAAAGCCGAGGAAGGATACGACTATGTCATCGGGACGGACGAGGCAGGCAAAGGCGAATGGTACGGACCGCTGGTAGTCGCATGCGTCGCCCTCGACCCCTCCCAGATAGCCAAAGTCCGTCAGACAGGAGCAAGAGACAGCAAAAAACTCGGAAAAAAGACGCTTCAAAAGATCGGGAAGGAACTGCTTGAATCGGATTACACGAAAGAGGTGTTGATCCTTTCACCCGAGAGTTATAACGAAAGATACATGGAACTGCAAAAGGAAGGAAAGACTCTGAACGATTTGATGGCGCAGGCGCATACAACGCTCATAAAGAACCTTCTGCCGAAACTGGAATATAGGAAGGCAAGGATAGTCATCGACATGTTCGACTACAAAAAGACCGAAGCCCTCCTGAGAGATATAGAAAAAGGGAGACACATAATAATCCAGAAAAGCAAGGCCGAATCCGAAACGCCTGTGGCTGCCGCAAGCATCATGGCCAAATACGCCTTTGAAAAAGAAGTGGACAGATTAAACAATGAGTACGGGATAGACCTGAGAAAGGCAAAGCCTGCGGAAATTCCGAAAGATATTATTCCAAAGGTCGGGAAACTGCACTTCAAGAACGTACAGGAGGGCTTCTGAAAAATCTCTATTAAGTCCGTAATCCAAAAGGGATATATTATGACTGAGGAGCCGAAACACACTCGGGAGCCGATAATTTCGGTCCTGGGCCATGTGGACCATGGAAAGACCAGCCTCCTAGACTGGATAAGAAATACCTCCGTAGCATCGAGAGAAGCCGGGGGCATCACGCAGCACATAGGCGCAACCGATGTCCCTTACGAAGCCATAAAAAGGATATGCGGTCCGCTTCTCAATACGTTAAGTGCAAAGATATCCCTGCGAGGGCTTCTATTCATCGACACGCCGGGCCACGAAGCGTTCACGAACCTCCGGAAAAGGGGGGGCAGCGTCTCAGACCTCGCCATACTCGTGGTCGACATAAACGAAGGCCTCATGCCGCAGTCCATCGAAGCCATACAGATACTCAAACACTACAGGACGCCCTTTGTCGTCGCGGCAAACAAGGTCGACGCCATAAGCGGATGGAAATATAAAACAAAACCCGACGACCAGCCCGAGAGAGCGAAGGATGAATTCTATAAAAAATTTTACACACTCGTCGGGCAGATATCTGAGCAAAAATTTGATTCACAGATATACACCCAGATGCGCGACTTCACAAAAGAAGTCGCCATCGTTCCGGTCTCGGCAAAGACGGGAGAAGGCATACCCGAACTACTAATGATACTCATAGGCCTCGCCCAACAGTACTTGGACAAGCAGCTTTCCGTCGAAGTGAACACCCCTGCCAAGGGAACCATCCTCGAAGTAAAGGAGGAGAGAGGCCTTGGAACCACGATAGACGTGATAATCTATGACGGGGTGATCAGGAAAAACGATTCCATAGTCGTGGGCGCCCAGAACGAGCCCATAGTAACTAAAATAAAAGCCCTGCTCCGGCCCAAGCCCCTAGACGAGATGAGAGACCCTAAAGAGAGATTCCAGAGCGTAAATGCCGTGTATGCGGCAGCAGGCGTGAAGATCGCGGCGCCGAATCTTGAGAAGGCGCTTGCAGGATCGCCGCTGTACGTCGGAGGGCTGGAGATGGTGGATGAGGTAAGAAGGGAGATAGAGAACGTAGAGGTTTATACCGACAATCTCGGTCTCATCATAAAGACTGACACGATAGGCTCTCTTGAAGCCCTCGTAAAACTCTTCTCGGACAAAAAGATCCAGATAAGGAAGGCGACGATAGGCAAGGTGTCCAACACTGACGTGATAGAGGCATCCAGCGTAAGTGAACAGGACAAATACCTGGGCGCAATAATCGCATTCAACTCCGAAGTCCTGAAAGAGGCAAAGACGCTCGCAGAAAGCAAGAGAGTCAGGATATTCGAGAGCAATATCGTCTACAAGCTGATAGAGGACTATGAGGAATGGGTCAGGAAAGAAAAGGAAAAGGAGAGAAGCGAGAAAGAGGGGAAAGTCGCATCGCCGGCAAAGATACGCCTCCTGCCCAAGTGCGTCTTCCGCCGGAGCAAACCGGCGATCGTCGGTGTGGAGATACTTGCAGGCACCCTTCATACCGGGACAAGGCTTATGAGGTCTGACGGAAAGGTCATTGGAAGGATCAAGGAGATGCAGAAGGAAAAGGAGAACGTGAAGAGTGCGCAGGCTCCTGAGAAGGTTGCGATAGCGATAGAGAACGTCACAATAGGCAGACAGATAAACGAGGGGGATATCGCATACGTCCATATAACGACCGAGGACATGGCCCAGACCAACAAGGAAGAGTTGACCGATGCCGAGAAACAGGTCCTGAAAGAGATGAGGGAGCTAAGGAAGGCGCAGAGAGAGGGAGAGGAGCAGTAAAAGCAGACTTATTTTTATTTAAGGTATCACTATAGATACTCAGGGTGATACGATGAAATACTCTCAAATATCCCTGAAGCTTCCCGAAGAGGTTCTGGATAAGGTCGATAAGGTAGCCAAGAGCAGGTATAAAAAGAGGTCCGAAGTCATACGTGAGGCGGTAGTTGCATACGTGGGGGCACATCATGAGGGAACAAAGAAAACATCGAATAAAGCGTGGGGTAGACGGTTTCATTCTCTTATTACCGACATGGGTCCGACAGATGCGGTCAGAGAACATGATACGGTGTTTTAGATGAAATCCGTCGTGGACTCCTGTGTTTGGATCGCTTATGCCTCCCTAAGGGATAGAGACCATGATAGCGCTGTCAGGATAGTGGAGGATTTTCTGGATGACGAATCCCAAAATTTTTATCTTACGGATTATATTGTTTTGGAGGTTACAAATTTCCTTCTACGTAAAACAAATCCGAAAATAGCCTTTGGGATGATGGAACTCGTTAGGGAACATGAACGCATTAGCATGGAGTTCGTGGATGAGGAATTATTCGAAGAGGTATCGGCTCTGGCAAAGCAGTTAAAGACCTCACTCACGGATGCATCCCTTGTTTCACTTATGAAAAGAACAGGGATAAAGACGATCTATTCATTTGATTCGGGATTCGACAAAATCAAAGGACTGGAGAGGAGAAATGGCTAAAGGAGACTATGATTTCGAAATCGACAGAGTCGTTAAGGAAATCAAAAAGAACAAAGCAAAATATGTCGGTCTGGAATTCCCTGAAGGCCTGAAGGTCCATGCAGTGGATGTCGCAAAGGCTATCGAAGAAAAGACAGGCGCTGCGACTGTAATATTCATCGATTCGGTATACGGGGCTTGCGATACAAAAGAAAAAGATGCCGTAGGTTTGGGACTGGATATGACGGTCCACTTCGGCCATACAGATATGAAGCCGAAACTATGCAAGTGACTCCAGATACATCCTGACGTAGTCCGTCCTGCCCGCCCGCAACGCCTCGCTCTTGTAGCCGTTTTTCCTTGCGAGACGCATCACGATCTTCTCAGAGCCCGAACCGTATTGAGCGGCCTTCTTCTTTCTGTCAAGTATGTATTTAGGAACACCCGCTTCTTCCGCAAGATGCCGGAGGAGATATTTCCTGATGAATCTCTTCCCTTCGAATACGTCTACGCACGAAAAAACCTCTTTCTCGCCTTCTTTCAGTTCATAGACTTTTAGGTCTACCGGCAGGCCTGAGGCATATTTCCCGAAAGCAGCATCCATGTAAGGGAACCTCAGGTCTATACCGAAATGCTTGCATATAGCGATATCCCTGTCAAGGTTGTCTATATAGGCGTTGTCAACGTCTTTCTGCATGGCGGACCTCAGACCTTCCGCATCCCCGCCAGCCACGATCTTCAGATACCTGTTGTAGCCGCCGAAAAGCTCATCTCCCCCCTGCCCCGACAACATGACCTTGAGGCCGTCCTTCTTAGCCTCTCTTGCCGCGAAAAACAAGGGGACCCCGACGCTGACCTTCAAAGGATCGGGGTTTCCGACGATCTTTACGAGTTCGGGGAGCATCCCTTCAACATCCTCGTCGCTTACCTCTATTATCTGTGTATTGAAAGGCAGGTCCTGCATTGCTTTCCTGACGTATTTAAGGTCTTCGGAATCTTTTGTTCCCACCGAGTAAGCCGTTACGTCGGAATATTTCGAAGCGAGAACGCTTACGACGGCGGAATCTATTCCCGAGGAGAACACCGCTCCGACTTTTTCCTCGCATGCCTTCTCCACAGCTTTTTCAAGCAAAGCCAGCAGGCAGGATACGTCCTTTTTCATTTAGGAAAAAATAAGGGAAAAAAAGAGCTCATCGGCGACACAGCTATCAAAGCAGCTTGCAGTGATCTTCGCCACCGTTTTCGTTTGTGCATCCGACGCAAGGACCTGTTTCCCCCGTGTTACAATACCTAATCGTATTTTTGTCGACGCATTCCTGTGTTATCGGCCCGTAGCGCCCGCATTCGCCGGTTGTGAATATCTGGACGCAATATTTCTGGCCGCATCTGGAAGGATTGGTGGTCGTTGTGGAGCTTGTAGTGGTGGTCGACGTGGTGGTAGTAGTAGTCGAAGTGGTAGTGGTCGTTGAGGTTGTCGAAGTAGAGGTTGAAGTTGTTGTTGTCGAAGTCGTAGTTTCGTCCACGTCACATATGCCGTCATCATTCTTGTCAAGACAGCAGCCGTTACCTACCCTAATGTAGGGTTTGTTACAGACCGGGTTCTCCCCGACGCAACCGGAAAACAACACTACCGATGCAATCACGATGCACAAAATCATTGTCGGGTAGTCCATTTTATCCACAGTTAAACTCTTATGTAATCAGTAATATAAATAGTTACTGTTTTCTTTGGTCTGGTTAAAAATCACGCCGTTACGCAATGCCCTCCTGATTCAGTCATCTGACATCTGGCCCCCTTGCCGCAGGGGTGCGTCTCTTTCGTATCGCAGTCCATTATTTCCGCACTTCCGGAACATATTTGAGTTATGATCCCATATCTTGCGCACCCGCTCGCCCCCTCCATCCGGTTGATTATCGAGCACCCGCAAGTCCCATACCGTGCGGCACAGTACCTTTTACCACACAGTTGATCATCCCCCACAGTGGAAGAAGTCACAGTAGTAGTAGTCCGGGTGGATGCGGTCGTCCTCGCGGTTGTCGTGCTCGTGGAAGCAGCCGGAATAGTGCTCGACGTTGTCGTCGACGAGGTGGATGCGGTCGTTGTCGTTGAAGTCACGGCAGTTGTCTCATCCGCGTCGCATAAGCCGTTAACGTTCCTATCCAGGCAGCATGAGCTTCCATTGCGCATATACGGCGCCTTGCAGACTACGCTTTGATCAACGCATCCGCACAACAATATAAGGGATAACGCCGTCAGCCCGGGAAAAAAACTTTCGCGTTTGTTCATGAAAAAAATCCGTCAGACAACTTTGCCGCCCTGATATCTCCCAGTATACAGGGATGTTCCTCCGCAGACCTCTTCGAAGACTATCTGCCCTACCCGGGAGCCCTTCTCCAGCCTAAAGTCACAACCCGAGAGGTTCTTTAAGCCCATTGTTAAAGTACCGTAGTACCCTGGATCGACTACCGCCGTTACCAGGATGCATCCGGCGCGAAAGAGCGTTGATCTTGGAAGGATGCGCGCCATTAGGTCTTTTGGCATGTTCACCTTCTCGACGGTCTCCAGGAGGATGTAGTCTCCGGGCTTCAGCAGCACTGTTTCGGACGTTATTTCTTCTACAGAGGGGAGTACTCGGGTACTGGCGCCGAGATGTGATTGGCCTCTGATCCCGTAGAATCTGCCGGCGGAGAGGTCGTATCCTGCCCCTCCGAGGGATTTTTCGTCGAATGATTCTATGAGGTTTTTTTCGTTCACAAGTTCCGTTATCTTTTCACGTCCGAGAATCATTTTTTCCGGTCAGATCAGCTCATGAATCTTTGCTTCCATCTTTTCGAGGTCCAGGAGGCAGACCGTCTTTTTTCCTGTGAGGTAGCCGCATCCTTCGCCCGGGTTTATGACAAGGGTCTTTCCTTCCTGCTTTATCTCGGGTGCGTGGGTATGCCCTCTCACGACCACGTCGTATTCGCCGCTCCCTATCAGGGCATTAAGGAAGTCAGGGACCGTGCCGTGATATAGGGCTATCTTTTTTCCCTGAATTTCCGTCTCGATGAATTCCTTTATCTGCGCCCCTATCTCGGAGTATGCTATCTCCAGGCCCTTTCTTTCGCCGTCGTTGTTGCCGTATACGCCCATAAGCTTGGATTTCAGGTTCTTGAACTCTCTTACCGTGAAAGGAGCTATAAAATCTCCCGCATGCAGCACAAGAGAGACCTCCTGAGAGTTGAAGAACTCCACCGCCTTACGTATGGCGTCAAGATTGTCGTGGGTGTCGGATACTATGCCGATCATTTTTTTAAGATATTCGCCCGAGGATAAATAAAGCACAGAAGAAGACTTAATTGCGGAATAAAAAAAAGAAAATAGATAATAATTGCGGGATTTTAGAGGTCTTTTGCCTGAACTGTTTTTCTTCCGTTGGCAGCAGCCCTCTTTGCCGCGTCCTGTATAAGAGTCTCTACCTTCTTGCTTAGTTCGTCTGCGAAGTCTCCTGCAACGTTCATGTCGTCTAAGCCCTTTACTTCCTTGATCTTAGCCTTCACAACCAGTAGGTCAGCCATTTTCTTTTTTTCACCTCAAGTTTTTTTACCGTAGGGTAATGGATATTACATTAAACATTGCGATTTAAAAAGCAGACGGATTTCTGAAGCGAGGTATATTATTCAAAAACATTCATCCAAACCTTTTCTTCACTGCCATAGAATGCGCATCCAGAGACTCGGCTTCTGCAAGGGTTTCTATTGTTTCGGCCAGATTTTCAAGTCCTTTTCTGCTGATCTTCTGTATGCTGTAACTCCTCAGGAAGTCTCTCACGCCGAGGGCTGAGGCAAACCTCGCAGCGCCCCCCGTGGGAAGGACGTGGTTTTCGCCCGAAGCGTAGTCGCCCGCAGGCACCGGCGCATATTCTCCGATGAAGACCGTTCCGGCGTTCTTTATCTTTTCCGAAATCTTTGAAGCATTTCCGGTGATTATCTCAAGATGCTCGGGAGCGTAGCGGTTCGCAAAAAGGACGGCTTCGTCCATATTCTCCACAAGCACCGTATAAGAGTGTTCGAGGCTTTTCATTATTATCTCCCGCCTCTTCAGAGAGGCCGCCTGCTCCTCCACCTTCCTCGCTACTTTCTCCGCCAAGTCCTTCGAATCTGTGACGAGAATGCTCTGTGCATCAGGGTCGTGCTCGGCCTGCGCGAGTATGTCGGCCGCTATAAACACCGGGTTGGCTTTTTCATCCGCTATTACCAAAACTTCCGAAGGCCCTGCAGGCATGTCTATGTCCACTTTTCCGAAAACAAGGAGCTTAGCGCATGTCACGTATTTGTTGCCGGGCCCCACTATCTTGTCGACCTTCTTTATGGTCTGTGTACCGTATGCAAGAGCGGCTATCGCCTGCGCGCCGCCTATCCGGTATATCTCGTCCACGGCGCACATGTCGCATGCGACCACTACTTCGTCTGTTATCGGCGGAGGCGATACGACGACTATTCTCTCGACGCCGGCTGTCCTTGCGACAGAACAAGTCATCAGGACGGTCGACGGATAATTCGCCCTGCCCCCGGGAATGTACGCGCCGCAACTCTCTATGGGCCGGACTTTTTCAGTTATTTCCACCCCCTCATCGGTCTCCGTCTTCCATGATTTTTTTATCGTCTTTAGTTGTTCCTCATGGAATTTTCCTATGTTCCTCTGAGCATGCCTTAAGGCCTTGACGAAGGATGGATCGACTTTTCCATATGCTTTCTTTATCTCTTCTTGCGAGACCCGCATGTTCGAAGCCGTGAGATCGTATTTGTCGAATTTTTTTGTGTATTCTATGAGTGCCGCATCCCCCCTGCTTCTGACGTCGCTGATTATTGGATTCACCGCGTCCAATACCTGCTCAAAGTCTACGCCTGAGCGGTGGATCAACTTTTCCATCTCTTCCCGGTCCTTGTAGGCTAGTGTCCTCATTTTTCCCGTATCTTCATATAGAAATATGGATTGACCACTGAAATATATGTGTAAATAAGCGATTGGAGCATTTTTATCAGCACGAAGAGGGTTATTGCTATGTAGGTCGCTTCGTTTCCGGATTTGATCGCCGGTATGTTTCCTATAAGCAGTGCGAGGAATACGAGAACTGTCGAGAAGACGACTATGGGTAGCACCTCTTTTCTGTGTTTCTTTCCCAGCCTGTAGCTTTTCCGGAAGGTTTCGAGTGTTTTCCCTTTTTCTATTATGCCTATGGGCATCACAAAGAAGACTGCGAGCATTAGCAGTATGACCGCTGCAAGAAAGATTATGCCTGCGGGTATGAGCAGGAGGGTGTTTCCGGTCGTGTATGAAAGGAATGTGAGCACCGATATCGCGGGCGTCACTATGAGCAGGAACATGAGAAGCACGAGGCCGAGGGCAAGCCATATCCTCCATGCATGAAGCGCGGATTTTAGGGCTTTTATCAGGCTTATCTCTCTCTTGTTATGGTAGTCCAAGACTATGGAGGGATACATCGCATACACTATGAGGTCTATCACGGCAAGTATCGGGTAGAACGCAAGTGCTCCGAGTATAAGGAGGATGTTAGACGCCAAAACCTCTCTCAAACCTTCAGGCGATTGGGAGAGCATTTTGTCAAGCACTTCTATGCTTATTTTTATCAACACCAGCTCAAAGCCCGCATACATGATGGCTGCACACAGGTTTGGTATGAATATCTTGGGTTTCTTATACAATAAATTCAACGAGTCTCTAAGGACATTTAAGAAATCCATCTTCTAGCCTTCCTCTTAGTTAATAGATTTATACACGTCGGTTATTATAGATAACGACATGGAATTACAGGACCTTTTAAATAACGTAGTCGTCAGCCAGTACTCCGACATACTATTGGCCCTTTTCTGGATCATAGTTTCCGCAGTTGCCGCAAAACTATTCTACGAATTCGTGGTCAGACACCTTCCCGAAATGCTCAGGAAGACAAAGAGCAGATTCGATGAAAAAGTCGTCGAAGCCCTTGAAAAACCAGTATACATCGGCATCGTCCTCATCGGACTGTATTTCGGCCTGAATTCGATAACCATCCTGAAAGGCTATCAGCATGCCATAGACGACATATTCAAGGTCCTGGGGATAGTCTGGGGTTCTTTCGTCGCTGCAAGGATAATCGACGTTGCATTCAGGATGCGCGTCGAAAGATCGGCCAAGGGCTCTGTCGTAGAGAGGACGATGCTTCATAACATCAATAACGTTGTTAATGCATTGATATATCTTCTAGGATTCCTTCTGGTGATGAGGGCCCTGGACTATGACGTGACCCCGTATATTGCAAGCCTGGGCATCGCAGGCCTTGCCGTCGCCCTCGCCCTCCAAAGCACGTTGTCCAACTACTTCGCAGGATTTTACATTACCTCGGACCGCTCAGTCATTGCAGGGGACTACATCGAGCTGGATAATGGATTACAGGGCTACGTCGAAAGGATCGGCTGGAGGTCTACGCGGATAAAGACCCTGATGAATAACGTCGTAGTGCTGCCTAACGCAAAGCTTGCCGAGATGGTCTTGACCAATTACTACCATCCTGACATGGAGACGGCGGTAAAGGTTGCCTGCGGCGTTGGGTACGACTCAGACCTTGAAAAGGTTGAGGCTGTGACACTGGACGTCGCCGGAAAAGTCCTGAAGGCAAGCGAAAGAGGCGTCCTGGACCCTGCGCCTTTTGTGAGGTTCAAGAAGTTCGGCGACTCCAACATAGAGTTTGAAGTCACTATGAGAGTCAAGGACTTCCCTTCTAAAGAAGCCATGATCCATGAATTCATCAAAGCCCTGCATGAGAGATACAAGAAAGAGGGGATTGAGATCGCTTACCCGGCGAGGAACATCTATATGAGAAAAGGCGCATGATATTTTATTTCCTTGCTTTGAGATTCAGCAGTACGTGGTCTTTATCATAAGGCATGAGATTGATGTTCTCCAAGACTTCGAATTTCCCTGACAGTTTTTCAGTCTCTTCCCTGAAGACCTGCTTCGGGCTTTTCACCGCGTTGATGCTGCGGGACTTTATTGTAAGCATAGCATACTTTGGGGAGAACATAGCCGCATTCTTGAGAAGTATCTCTGCCTGGTTGGGCTGGGCCACGTCCTGGTAGATTATGTCTACAGGACCTATGCCGTGGGCATATCTTTCAGGAAAATTCGCATCCCCGAGGATCGGCACCATATTCTTCTTTCTCTCGCAGACCATGTATAGGTCGCGCATCATACGCTTGGCGTATTCAAGACAGTATATAGTGCCTTTAGGGCATATATCAGAGACATGGCTTGGCGTAGTACCGGACGATGCGCCGAGGTATAAGACATTAGAATCCCTCCTGAAAGGAAAACTCTTTAGGCCGTTCATGACAGCTGCGGCCAGCTTGCTCCTCAAAGGATCCCAGGTCCTGTATTCCCTGCCTTCGATCTTTAAAAGCCGTTCATCGTAGACCCTGAATCCGGGGGTGTAGTTCTCGGTCGCAAGCCCCGTCCTAAGCCTGTAAACGCCCGGGAAAGTCTCTTTCATTCTGTCTTTTTATTGCCTGATTTATTATATATACGCTTTAGAGGCTTAACTTTCAAAAGCTAGGTTTTGAAATGAAAATAGAAGGCTTGTACACGGCCATCGTCACGCCGTTCACGAAGAAGAACGAACTCGACGAGGAAGGCCTGAGGAGAAACATACAGCACCAGGTAGAGAACAAGGTAGCCGGGATCGTTCCGGTAGGGACGACCGGAGAGTCGGCCACGCTCACGGAAAAAGAGCACAAGAAAGTCATAGACGTCGCCGTAGACGAATCAAGCGGCAGGATCCAGGTGCTCGCAGGGACGGGCAGCAACAGCACCGCCGAAGCCATAGAATATACGAAATATGCAAAAGACGCCGGAGCCGACGCGGCTCTAATGATCACTCCCTACTACAACAAGCCGACGCAGGAAGGAGTATACCAGCACTACAAGAAGGTCGCCGAGGAGGTCGATATCCCCATAATCGTCTATACCGTGCCGGGCAGGACCGTAGTCAACATCGAGCCGGAAACAATGAAGAGGCTCTCGGAAATAAAGAACATAATCGGGATCAAGGACGCATCAGGAAGCCTCGACCAGATAACGAAAGAGATCATGCTCTGCGGAAAAGACTTCATCGTATTGTCCGGAGAAGATGCCCTGAACTACCCCATAATGTGCCTTGGCGGTAAAGGAGCGATATCCGTGATAAGCAACGTAGCGCCCAAATTGACGGGAGAACTCATCAACGCAGCCCTCAAAGGAGACCATAAGAAGGCGAAGGAGATGCACTACAAGCTATTCAACCTGTCCAAGATCCTATTCATAGAGACAAGCCCGTCGCCGGTAAAGGCTGCAATGAACATGATCGGTCTCGCGGCCGGGAATCCGAGGCTGCCGCTCGTGCCGGTGAAGAAGGAGAATGAGGAGAAAATCAAGGCGGTGCTGAAGGAACTGGGATTGATCTGACTACTCTTTTTCTTAAAAAGTTCGCATAAAAAGTAGTTATACGCAATTCAAAAACCCGGCCTCTAACGCCATTTGCGGTTGTAGCCTCAGTTCACGGACCGACGAATTTTCTTAAACGAGGGGGTGGGGGCGTCAGGACGGAGACGACGCCCGGACCCGCTCTAATATTAATATCCGCCTCCATCGCAACCCCGATGCGATAGATGTATGTCGCTCGGCAACTCGTCCTCCAGCCAATATTTGGCAATTCCCGTAATCTCTACGTTGTCTAGGCTGGCTATTGTCTCATTGCATACTGAGCAAGTCGGGTCTTCCTTGTACTTCCTTGTTATCTGGTTCATGAAGGGGCTTGCAGGTGTTTTCAAGATTGTTTTTAGTTCATTCTGCCATTTTTCAAATCTTTTCGTCACCTTCTTCTTGTCGCTTGTGCCCTGTTCTAATGTGTCTATGAAGTCATTGTCGTGAGTCATCAACTGCATGAGGGCCTCTTTGATCATCGTCGACCTCGGCAATATATCCGCCTCCTGATCGTAGGTTACAAATCCCCAAAGAGTCATGTCATAGAGCCCCTTGTTTATCTGACCCCATT
>Ga0315284_10001585_pt1 | contig 32519 bp, 22 predicted proteins | sample YL17G09_16_MG_FD_203696 | JGI IMG/M metagenome (GOLD analysis project Ga0315284, IMG submission 203696) | Sediment microbial communities from Yellowstone Lake, YNP, Wyoming, USA - YL17G09_16 | ecosystem: Environmental > Aquatic > Freshwater > Lake > Sediment | place: USA: Wyoming | collected... | reverse complement strand
CTTTCCGAACTTATTATCTTTTTCAATAATAAGCATCGGCAGGAGTCTGTTTTTTATGCCAATGTATTTTCTATTCATCATTTAGCAGCCTAAAAAATGGCAAAAGTCGAGCTAAGAAAGCTGTCGATATTGCAAGAAATCGGCAATCATGTTTCGTGTTAAAATGGGGCGTATGTGATTTCTTATGCAGAGCGGAATCTGCCGGTTTGGGGAAATATTCCAGATTTGTACAGTATCAAGAAAACGCACTACTTCAGTCATTGCTTGTACCAATTATTCCTGATGATAGATACGGTAAAGACGACGTTATAAGTAAATTACTACGAAGGACTTCCTATGAGCCTGGGATCATGTTAGCAGAACAACTTGTGAAACGAAAATTGACACATAGGGATTTTGAATTGCGTTCTAATCAACTGCCGAGTCAAGTTGTTAATATCTACAGAGCATTAGGTATCATTCGTACACCCAAATCTAAAATCGATCCTATGGGTGAAATTCTAGCAAAAAGATATAGAATCAAAAATTGGCAAGGATGGCAAGAGTTATTTAAAACCGATTATATACATGCTTTTCAGATACTATCTTACGCAGAAGCGGTTTTTGCAAGCGGCAGGTCTGAGTGGCTAAATTATCAGAATTCGTTCAATAATGCTCTATTTCTGGCACTCCAGCTTTATTTGAAAATGCACAATAAACCAGGAACTGTGAATTTTAAAGACAGAAAAGGCAGACTTGAAAAGTATGGAAGATTGATAGACCCAAAAGAAACTTTTGCAAAGATCTATCCTTCTATTGCAACCGGACTTAAACTTTGCAATGATCGGAGAAATACACTTCCCGGTTCCCACCCCTATGAAGAAAAAAGTGGGACGAAGACCTATTGGCTCCAAAAGAAAGAACAGACTGACATAATGAAACAGCTAAAAATTGCCTATGGTGGCATAATTAAAATAGTTGAAGGTAAACCATAATCGAGAAAAACTATTTATATGGTGACTCGGAGAATGGTAAGAATGTATGCCCGACAGAGACGTCAAAATGATCAAGGATTTAATTTACTACCAGTATGCGAAGATAATCGCCCGGCGGGCGTTTGGGGCGGCGGATGGGAAACGATTCTGGATTCCTCCTTCGCAATGACAGCTTTTGACGGCGGACTGCTACGCGTTTCTTCCCCGGCAGAAAGCCCTGCTGGTAAATATTCGGCTGGGTGTATATAATCATATCCGAGAAGCCATCGCCGGCCTGTGCGAGCTCCTAAGTCCGCTACTTAAAATGAGGATTGGCATGAAAAAACGGCACCTGTCCGATGTCGAACAAAAGGTGTTGGCTGTAATCCAGAAAGGCTTCCCGAACAGCCTAAGCCCTTACGAAGATATGGCAGCAAAAGCAGATATGGAAACAGAACAGCTCCTGGGCGTCCTTAAAAAATGGAAACGCCAGGGGAAACTGCGGCGGGTCGGAGCTGTGGTAAACCATTTCAAGGCTGGTCTGGGTATCGGAGCTATGGTGGCATGGCAGGTCGAGCCGGAGAGGATTGAAGAAGCAGGACACATTCTTGCGGGTTTTAAGCAGGTCAGTCATGCCTACGAGCGCGAAACTGCTGAAAACTGGCCGTACAATCTTTATACTATGGTTCATACCAATAACATCGAAGATGTCGAACGAATAGTTCGGCAAATGAGCCAGGCATGCGGGGTTACGAAATACCGCGTATTGCTTACTGAAAGGGAGCTTAAGAAAGTACCCCCGACTTATGTTACGCCTGAACGGGAAGATGAGCAGATAAAATGAAGCTGATAGTTACAGGACTCAATTACAAAAATACACCCGTAAATATCAGGGAAAAGCTGGCATTCGATGCCGATAAGTCTCTGAAAGCACTCACTGAGCTAAAAAACCGATTTAACGGCTCGGAGTTTGTATTGCTGTCGACCTGCAACCGAGTCGAGATATACTGCGCCTGCTGCCGGACATCGGGAATTGATGAAAAGACCTTAGTCAAATTCCTGTCGGATTTTCATAATGTTCCGCCGGAAAAGTTCAAGGATTTTATCTATGTGCACAACAATGTCGATGCAGTCAGGCACACATTGACGGTGGCATCGAGCTTAGACAGCATGGTTGTAGGAGAAGCCCAGATAATCAGCCAAGTGAAAGAAAGCTACAGGCTTGCATGTCAGGCAAAGAGCACAGGTAAACTCTTGAATAGGCTTTTTCATTGCGCCTTTGCCACAGCTAAAAAAGTTTATACGAATACTTCCATATCAAGCGGGCGTGTCAGTGTTGCAGGTGTCGCCGTAGAATTAGCTATGCAGATGTTTTGCGATGTTGCCCATGCAAAGGTGGTAGTTATCGGTGCCGGCGAAATGGGAGAACTGCTGGTCCAGCACCTTCTGCACACCGGATGCAGATACATCACAGTTATTAACCGTTCATACGAACATGGCCTCAGTATGGCCGGTAAATACAATCTCTGCGCCCGAAGATGGGAGGAGCTTGCCGGCCTAATCCCGCAAACGGATATTGTCATAACCTCTGCGGCTTCACAGGATTATCTTTTTGAGAAAGAAACCCTTGAGAAGATGCTCCGGCACCGAAAAAAGGGACCGTTGTTGATTATCGATGTGGCGGTACCAAGAAACTTCGAGCCTGATGTGAATCAAATTGAAGATGTGTTTCTGTACAGCATCGATGAACTCTCTGAAATTGCCCGGCAGAACCGTAAGTCGCGCGAAGATGATATTGCCAAGTGCCTGCGGATTATCGAAGAAAATGTCCGAAATTATGTGGACTGGTTCGGAACAAAAGTGAGACTATTGTTCTGGGAAACTACAATTAGATGCAATTTAAGCTGTGCGCACTGCAGGCGGCTGGGAACCAACGAGTCCGCGAAAAACGATTTGTCCACCGAACAGGCCAGGGGCCTGATAGAACAGTTAGCCCGACTTGGGAAATCGCAACTCTCGATGCCTGTTTTAGTTTTTTCAGGCGGTGAGCCGCTGTGCAGAAAAGACCTGTTCGAGCTTGTTGGTTATGCTAAGTCACTCGAACTTACCTGTGCATTGGCCACCAACGGAACTCTTATCGATTCTGAAACGGCTGACAAGATTAAAAACAGCAACATGGCTCGCGTATCAATAAGCATAGATGGGGCCACGTCAGAGGTGCATAACCATTTTAGAAGGCTGGAAGGAGCTTTCGAGAAGGCACTCGAAGGTATAAGGCAATTGCAGAAAAGGGACGTGCCATTTCAGATTAACTGCACTTTAACAAAGACAAACGCACATCAACTGGAGGATATTTACCAATTAGCCAGGGAACTCGGTGCAGTCGGGCTGCATATATTTATGCTGGTTCCTGTCGGCTGTGGGCAGATGTTAGCCGAGACTGATATGTTAACAGCCCGGCAGTACGAAGAAAAACTTTTAGAGATTTCTCAGATAGATGCCAGGGGACAATTGGAGGTGAAGGTTACCTGCGGGCCCCAGTACGAACGTGTTATCAGACAACAAGGTCTGCACAAGGCAAGCAGCGGGTCATCGAAGGGATGTCTTGCAGGAACAGGAGTTTTATTTGTTGGCCATCAGGGTGATGTTTTTCCGTGCGGGTATCTGCCCGTAAAATGCGGCAATATTCTCAAAGAGCAGCTCTACGATATATGGCACGATAACAAAGATTTGGCGCAAATGCGCGACAGAAACGGCCTGGGGGGCAAATGCGGCCTGTGCAGTTATAAACACATTTGCGGCGGATGTCGTGCCCGTGCATACGCGGAAACAGGAGATTACATGACGGCTGAGCCGTTTTGCGCATATATTCCGCCTTTGAGGACAGCTGCAGCAAAGCAAAAATCAAAGGCTTAGTTATGATAAACATAAGCAGACTGTATTGCGACCAGGTGACGCCGGGCGATTGGCTGCGCTATGGCCAAAAGGGTCCAGGTGAACGTGAGGGTGAAATGGTTCCCAAAGAAGCGGCCCGGCGACGGCCTGTCGTGGTCTGGAATATCACAAGGGCCTGCAATCTTAAATGCGTCCATTGTTACAACGACAGCGGAGCTGGCAAAACCGGCAATGACGTAACAAAAGAACAGGCAAAGAACATAATCGATGATTTGGCGGATTTCGGCGTGCCGTCAGTGCTTTTTTCGGGCGGGGAACCGTTGATGAGGCCGGATTTATTTGAGTTAATCAGCTACACATGCGATAAAGGACTGCAAACTGCAATTTCAACCAACGGTACACTTATTACCGATAAGGCAGCAAAAAAAATAAAAGATTCCGGCGTTTCGTATGTGGGTGTCAGCCTGGATGGTACAGGGGCAGTCAACGACAGGTTCAGAGGAGTCAAAGGTGCTTTCGACAAGGCTGTAAAAGGGATAAGAAACTGTATGGCAGCCGATGTGCGGGTCGGGCTGCGATTGACGCTGACACAGAGAAATGTCCAGGATTTAGAAAAGTTATTCGGCTTTTTCGAGGCAGAGAACATCCAGCGGGCATGTTTTTATCATTTTGTGCCGAGCGGCAGAGGCAAAGGTATCTTCCATGAAGCTTTAACACATGCTCAGACAAGAGCCGCTGTCGAAACGATACTGACTGAAACCAGACGGTTCGAACAAATGGGCCGAAAAACGGATATCCTGACCGTGGATAATCATGTTGACGGAGTGTACCTGTATCTTAAATTACTAAAGCAGGACCCTGCAAAAGCTGAAGCTGTTTGGAAGCTGCTTAGCTGGAACGGAGGTGGAATGTACAGCAGTGGTGTCGGAATCGGCTGCATTGATTTTGATGGAAAAGTACACCCTGACCAGTTTTGGTACCACTATGATCTGGGTGATGTGCATAGAGAAAAATTCAGCAGGATTTGGACCAACCCGAATGAGCCTTTGCTCAAAGGCCTTAGAAACCGCAGAGAGTATGTCAAAGGCAGATGCAGGGTTTGTAAGTTTTTCGATGCCTGCGGCGGCAGTTTGCGCGTACGAGCGGACTTATATTTTGGCGACCCATGGGCACCGGAACCATGTTGTTATCTGACCGATGCTGAAATCGGTCTTGACCAGGGCAAAAAGAAAGAATTAGCAGATGCAAACGAACTTTTTAAGATGTCCCCTTGATGCTGTTTGAGGTGTCGATAAGTTTTATAGCATCGATTGTTTTGTCGAGGTCTTTGTCCGTATGCTTTATTGACAGGAAACAGGCTTCGAATTGGGATGGCGGCAGATAAATCCCGGCTTTGAGCATTTCCGTAAAATACCCGGCGTATTTTGCAGTATCAGACCTTATCGCAGAATCATAGTCGCTGACAGGGCCTGGACTGAAAAACACGGTGAACATCGAACCGATTCGATTGATAGTGTGTGGTACGTTCATTTTTTTCAGGGCACGACCGATTTGTTCGCAGAGGTTTTCAGTCATGCGGTTAAGCCGCTTATAGGGATTTTGTAATTTGAGCTGCTCGAGAGTTGCGATTCCTGCAGCTACGCAAACCGGGTTACCTGAAAGTGTTCCGGCCTGATAAACCGCCCCTTCCGGTGCCAGGTTGTCCATCAGTTCTGCTCTTCCGCCGCAGGCACCGATTGGCAAGCCTCCGCCGATTATTTTCCCGAGACATGTCAGGTCGGCTTTTACACTGAAAAGCTCCTGCACACTGCCATATCGAATCCTGAATCCCGTTATTACCTCATCAAAGATTAATATGCTTCTATTTGCAGTACACAGCTGCCTGATTGTTTTAAGGAAATTTACTCCCGGGAGAACAACACCCATATTGCCAGCTACCGGTTCGACTATTACCGCGGCGATTTTATCCGAGTATTTTTTAAAGGCCTTTTTAAGCATCTCGGTATTATTGTACGGCAGCGGAATTGTGTGTTTGGTAAAATCCTTCGGGACGCCGGCGCTGCTTGGGACGCCAAACGTAGTAGCACCGGAGCCGGCCTGAACAAGCAGGTAGTCGACGTGGCCGTGATAACAGCCGATGAACTTAATGATTTTGTCTCTGCCGGTGCAGCCCCTGGCGAGCCGAACAGCGGTCATTACCGCTTCGGTACCGGAGCTGACCAAACGCACTTTTTCCACCGAATCGACGGCTTTCACAATCATTCGGGCCAGTTTTGTCTCAAGCTCGGTAGGTACGCCGAAACTTGTGCCTTTGGCCATTACTTTTTTTACTTCGCCGAGCACATACTTATCTGCGTGGCCGAGTATCATCGGTCCCCAGGAAAGACAGTAGTCGATATATTTATTCCCGTCAACATCGTAGAGATACTGGCCTTTTGCCCTCTCGATAAAGATGGGTTTTGCACCTACGGCCCTGAATGCCCGTACGGGTGAGTTCACTCCGCCGGGTATTACCTTTTTGGCGTTTCGAAAGCTTCTGATATTTTTTTGTGTCTTCATACAGCCTTTACGAATCAGGGCGGATATATTAACATATATTATACCTGTATAAGACCGTCAATAAAAAACGAAGGCTTTTATGGATAAGTTAGACCATCGTATTTTGAAAAAGCTTCAGGATGAGTTTCCTCTGAGTACGAAACCATACGATATTCTGGCAGGGAAACTGCAAATAACGTCCGAGCAGCTATGGAACCGTGTTCAAGGGATGCTTCAAAACGGATTGATTCGACGTATGGGGGCAAGTCTGGATTCCAGCAAGCTCGGCTTTAGCGGCACTTTAGCAGCCGTGAGCATACCTGCCGACCGTGTTGAGCAGGCCGCCAGGATAATAGGTGAGCTGCCCGAGGTTACACACAGCTACCTGCGCAACGACGAATTCAATATCTGGTTTACCATAATTGCCCCCGACGACGATAGGGTAAATTGTGTGCTTGACCATATCCGTTCCGGCCTTTGCCTCAAACAGTCCCAGATTCTTAATTTACCGGCAAAACGCTTGTTTAAACTGGATGGCCGCTTTGATATCACCCTTTAATTAAGACAAAGCAAAACCGTTCGCCTTTTAAATAGTTTCATAATGTCTCTTCGATGGTCTCAGTACAGACAAGCCGCTGGTGTCACTCCCAAAAATTCCATCTTTGTTTATGTTGAATATTACAATCACAAAATACGTGGTGTTGATCAGCTATCAGGCTCAGATGTAATTTTGGGTAGAGACAGGCACGCCTAAGCGGAAATTTCCGCTCGCTGCGCAATAAAAAAACCAGTCATAAGTGACTGGCTTTAATGCACTTAACGCTATAGATGGGGCATCATATGCATATCAGAAGATGCAATATAGCGTAACATGAACCTTAGCATATACTAAAATTGCCTTAATGATTGTCGATGTTGTCGGGGTTTAGAAGAGTCGTTTTACCGCAAGCCTTTGCTTTTCAAACACTTAAGTCTTGTCGGCCATCCAAATAGTGACACGCTAAATTTAAGGTGAGGTTTATTATGGTATCGCTGCTGTCAAGATAATATAATCCGCCGTATGCAGCAAGTTTATGTAAGTCCTTCAAGAACAAGTAGGACGGGGTTTTTCGGGAAGACAGGGTGTAAGAATTCTATCAGTTGCGCAGGTCAGGAAAAATGTTCGGCAAGGGTAGTTCAAAATGCAGGATAGACGGCCATGGCTTATATGTGCACGTTCCTTTTTGCCGGACCAAGTGCCGCTACTGCAGCTTCTATTCTGTGCCCATTGCCGAATACGACACAGGAGTTCTTGTTGACGCGATGATTGCGGAGATGGAGCGGTATGAACTGGGCCGCAACGTAAAGACCCTTTACATCGGCGGCGGAAGTCCAAGCTCACTTACGCATGAACATCTGCTTCGGCTGGTCAGTGAAGCGGCGAGGCGGTGCCCGGCGGTGGAGGAGTTTACAGTCGAGGTCAATCCGGGGCAGGTGGATAAGGGGCTACTTTGCCAACTGCAGACAGGAGGGGTCAACCGGCTTTCGATTGGGGCGCAATCTTTTATTCAGCTGGAGCTGGACTTCCTGGGTAGAGGCCATACCGTCGGCTGCATACGTGAAGCCGTCCAGCAAGCCAGGACGGCAGGTTTCGACAATATTAGTCTGGATTTGATTTTCGCTATTCCAGGGGCTGAGCTGGACTCGTGGAAGTACAATCTGCAGGCGGCGGCCGCACTGGCGGTGGAGCATATAAGCGCGTACAGCCTCACTTACGAAGATGGGACTGCTCTGAAAAGAGACCTTGCAGCCAGCCTGATAGAAGCGGTCGATGAGGATACGGAGCGGGCAATGTACGAGCTGACAATTGACGAACTTGCAAAAGCCGGCCTTGACCAGTACGAAATATCAAATTTTGCCAGAGGCAGTTTTGAGTGCAGACATAATCTTAACTACTGGGCTAACGGCAGTTATGCCGGTATCGGCCCTGGAGCAACTTCGTATTTGCAGGGGACAAGGAGCACAAATTCCGCTGATATTAGCAAGTATACTGAAGCTGTCACAAGCGGTACAAGCGCGGTGGCGGAGAGTGAAACGCTCGGTGGATTCGAGCGGGCGTGTGAAACTGCAGTTTTGAATCTGCGCCGCCGGTGTGGGATTGATTTGGTGGAGTTCAAGAGGCGGACAGGTTTTGATGCAATGCAACTATTTGCGGAGCCGATTCGGACGTATCTGAAACGGGGATTGATTAAGAAGGACGGCAGGCGGGTTTTCCTTACGCGTGAGGCACTTGGAATTGCCGATTCGATTCTGTGCGACTTTGCAATCGTTTAGCACAATTTGTCTTTGACTGCCAAAGATGCTACAATACTTCTTTTGGCACCTGGGCAGAATAATATTGATGAGTACTGAACAGATAAGAAATTTCTCAATAATAGCACACATCGACCACGGCAAGAGCACGCTGGCTGACCGAATACTGGAGCTTACGGGGGCTGTGAGTGAGCGTGAAAAGAAGGACCAGATACTCGACGATATGGAGCTTGAGCGCGAGCGCGGTATCACCATAAAAGCTTCGGCTGTTACCCTCAACTATGAACACGAGGGGAGAAAGTATATGCTGAACCTTATTGATACGCCGGGGCATGTGGATTTTCATTATGAGGTTTCACGGGCTCTGGCGGCGTGCGAGGGTGCGATTTTGGTAGTTGATGCGACGCAGGGTGTACAGGCTCAGACGGTCGCCAACGCACATCTGGCTGTTGAAAACAACGTGGAGCTTATCGGTGCGGTGAACAAGATAGACTTGCCGGCGGCCCAGCCCATGACCGTCGCAGAAGAAATTGAGCATACAATAGGCATCAGAAAGAATGAGTGCTTTCACATCAGTGCCAAGAAAGGCACGGGGGTTAGGGAGCTGCTGGAGGCGGTCGTCGCGCTTCTTCCTCCGCCCCCTGACCGAAGCAGCGAGCCGACGGCAGCGCTTATTTTCGACAGCCACTGTGACGACTATCGGGGCGTAATATGCTATGTCCGAGTATTCGCAGGAAGGCTGAGAGTTAAGGAGCGAATTCGCTTTATGGGCAGCGGCAGGTGTCATAGCATAACCGAGCTGGGCAAGTTCACACCGAAAATGACACCTGTGGATGAACTGGGGACGGGCGAGGTTGGTTACGTGATTGCGAATATTCGCGAACTGGCCGACGTTACCGTTGGGGATACGATAACCGACGACGCTGAGCCAGCTCAGAAGGCGCTTACCGGCTATAAGCCGCCGATGCAAATGGTGTTTTCAGATTTCTATCCCGGCAATAATACCGACTATCCTAAGCTTCGGGCAGCGTTTGAAAAACTGACACTGAATGACGCAAGTTTCTCTTTCGCTCCTCACAATTCACCCGCTCTGGGATTTGGTTTTCGGTGCGGTTTTCTGGGGCTGCTGCATATGGAGATTATTCAGGAGCGGCTCGAGCGTGAGCATGACATAGATGTCGTCCAGACAGCTCCGACGGTAAGCTACGATGTCCTGACTAAAGATGGGATGACAATCCGGATTGATTCTCCAAGTGAACTGCCTGATATTACAAAAGTGGCGGAGTTGCGGGAGCCGTTTGTCCGGCTGGAGATAATCACGACGAGCGACTCGATAGGTGATATTATGAAGCTGGCCGAGAGCCGGCGGTGCAAACTGCTCAAGACCGATTACATAAGCGGGATGCGTGTCACGCTCGAATACAAAGCACCGCTTGCTGAGATAGTGTATGATTTCTACAATGTCCTTAAGGGCATAAGTCACGGCTATGCGACAATGGACTACGAGTTTGTGGGTTTTGAAAAGAGCGACCTGGTCAAGATGGACATTCTTGTCAACAAAGTTGCCGTTGACGCACTTTCTCTGATTGTTCATCGAAGCACTGCTGAGGCACGCGGCCGACGGCTCATAACGCGGCTTCGCAAGTCAATTCCGCGTCATCAGTTTGAAATTCCACTGCAGGCAGCCATCGGAGGTAAGATTGTCGCCAGAGAAACCATAAAGGCTTTTCGCAAGGACGTGACCGCCAAACTTTACGGCGGTGATGTCACTCGAAAGATGAAGTTGCTCAAAAAGCAAAAAGAAGGCAAGAAGCGTATGAAAAGCATCGGCTCGGTACAGATACCCCAGGAGGCTTTTATGAGTATTCTGGATTCCGCAGAGTCAGAATAACTCTACAAATTTTAATCTCCGACCACTGGGGCAAGCCCATTACTGAGAGGTTTTACGGTCTTGGCGCCGCCTGTCGGTTTCTTTCAACAGCCGTTTACGGATTCGAATCGAATTAGGACAAATCTCAACAAGCTCGTTCTGCTGGATGTACTCCATCGCTACTTCAAGACTCATTTTTCTGGCGGGTCTGACCCTGGCTGCATCATCTTTTCCCGCCGCCCGAATGTTGGTAAGCTGCTTGCTTTTTACCACGTTTACGGGTATGTCATTCTCCTTGCAGTGTTCCCCGACTACTTGTCCGCCATATACTTTTTCTCCGGGTTCAACAAAGAAAACACCTCGGTCGTATAAAGCATCGAGTGCGTAAGCTGTGACTTGTCCAGTAGTGGTCGCAATCATAACCCCTGCCTTGCGCTGAGGTATCGGTCCCCGCATCGGCTCATATCTTTCAAACGTATGATGCATAAGGGCCCTACCCTGAGTGGCATTCATCATTCTGGCATGAAGGCCGAACAGCCCGCGCGACGGTATCAAAAATTCCATATGAAGGAAACCGCTTGCTCCGCTCTTGGTATCTATTTTAATTGTTTCGCTTCGCCGGTTGCCCAGAAGACTCATCACAGAATTCTGGCAATCCAAGGGGCAATCGATCGCAAGTAATTCTATCGGCTCGTAATGCTTTCCGTTAACTACTCTCAAAATTACATTAGGCTTGCCTACACAAATCTCATACCCTTCGCGCCGCATATTCTCCAGCAAGATCCCAAGATGCATCAGCCCCCTTCCAGAAACATTGAATTCTTCAGGCGTCTGCCCGGCTTGGACCCTCAACGCAACATTGTGCTGAAGCTCTTTTTCAAGTCTTTCTGCAATATGCCTGCTCGCGACGTATTTGCCGTCTCTGCCCGCAAAGGGACCGTCGTTGACACGGAATGTCATTGCCATCGTCGGCTCATCGACAGGAATAACTGTAAGCTTCTCAGGGTTATCAACACAGGCAATAGTGTCGCCAATGTCAACAGAATCAAGACCCGATATCGCACATATGTCACCCGCATGAGCGCATGAAACCTGCTTTCGGCCAAGACCGTGAAACTGATGAATCTGCATAACCTTTTGCTGTGTCTGCAAACCTTCTCTGTTGATTACAGTAACTATCTGACCTTCACTTATCTGTCCTGCAAAAATTCTGCCGATTGCTACCCGCCCCACGTAGTCCGAATATTCCTGATTGGTCACCAGCATTTGCAGCGGAGCATCGTGGATGACCTGTGGCGCAGGAACCTTGTTTATAATGGCATCGAACAAAACCTGCATATTGTCGGTTTTATGTTTCAGGTCTGTCGTTGCCCATCCCTCTTTTCCTGATGCGTATATTACAGGAAAATCGAGCGTCTCAGCTTCGGCACCGAGCTGAACAAACAAATCGAATACTTCATTGACAACATCACAGGGCCTACTGTCCTGGCGGTCTAACTTGTTGACTACTACAATCGGTCTTAGTTTATGCTCAAGCGCCTTACTCAATACAAATCTTGTCTGCGGCATAGGCCCTTCAAATGCATCAACCAAAAGCAGCACACCGTCTGCCATTTTCAAAACACGTTCAACCTCTCCGCCGAAATCAGCATGCCCTGGTGTGTCGATTATATTGATTTTATATTCATTGCCGTTAGAAGCCGTATACTGAATGGCACAATTTTTACTAAGAATTGTTATGCCGCGTTCCCGTTCCAATGGATTCGAATCCATAATCAATCCGTGCTCGCTGCCAGCCAGCTTATCAAGATCCTCGCGTCGGAACATCCCCGACTGGTATAGAAGCTGGTCTACCAGCGTCGTCTTGCCATGGTCAACATGGGCAATTATCGCTACATTACGAATATAGTCTGAATGCATAAGAAACTCTCAAAAGGGATTAGTGACTGTTCAGGAGTTAGTTTAATCCCCTTGTCGTAAAAAGCGTTTATGATACATTATTTTTTATGAATGTCAATGCAAAACCGCGTAACTTAGTTGTTGTCCCCCCGAAAAACTTCATCTTGATGAAGAGGTAGAGCTAAAACCTATAAAATCTATGACTTGCCCGTAGGGTACAAATATTATTCCAGCATAATTTATTTGCCATAACAAGACTTAAAGCTGTTCCTGACGAAAGTCTTGCATGCACGCAAGGGTTCTTATGGCATTTGCGGACTATGAAACAGAAATTATGGATTACACTACTCACGTATTTATCCTACTGTGTTGACAAAGAGCTATACAAAGCTATTGACTACCTGAAAGAACATGTCCGGATACTTCTGGAGCAGCAGGAAAGGCAGAACAAACGAATACTGCTCAGCAACAGCCAGCGAATGAGAGTGGCTGCCAAGGCAAAAAAACTCAGCCGAAAAATGCTGGAGCAATGTACTGTTCTGTTTACTCCAGACACAGTGCGGGAGATAGCATGCGCCTTGCAGAAATCCCTACCTAAAAGACAAGAACTTCCAAAGGCTTTAAAGCAAAACAAGTCAGCAAATCAAAAGTTTAACGCGATATCGCTGACCAAATTTTCAATATCAACTTGTTAAAGAGCAAAGAGTTAATAGCTGATTAATATTTGCACCGCACGCCCCTTCTGAGCCGGATGAGTAACCAGAGTCTATCAATTTGGATAATAGTTTCATCTTCAAACGGGTAACTGTTTTTTTGTAAGCGACCTTATCTTAAACTCTTTTACAGAACAGTACAAAACCGGTACGATAAGCATAGTAAGTATTTCAATTGTCATCCCGCCGAATGATGGAATCGCCATCGGAACCATAATATCTGATCCGCGTCCCACAGAAGTGAAAACCGGTATCAGCGCAAGTATAGTCGTGGCAGTAGTCATAAGCGCCGCCCTTACTCGCCGCTTTCCGCCGGCTATGGTGGTTTGACGAATCTGCTCGATGGTCGTGGGCTTTTTTGCCCGAAACGCCTGATTGAGATACGTCCCCATTATCACCCCGTCGTCGTCGCTTATCCCGAACAATGCCAAAAATCCAACCCACACTGCTACACTCAAATTTATCGGGTGAACCTGGAAAAGCTCGCGCATATTTACGCCAAGCATTGAAAAATTCATATACCACGGTTGGGCATAAAGCCAAATAAGCAAGAATGCCCCCGACCACGACACTATTACACCAACAAAGACCATCAGCGTTGTTGAAATAGACCTGAACTGAAAATACAAAACCAGAAATATTGTGAATAGCGATACCGGCACCAGAATCATCAGGGTACTGGTTGCATGAAGCTGATTTTCGTATGTCCCTGCGAATGTAATATCCACTCCCGTTGGTCTGGCAAATTCTCCCGTTGTTTCCTTCTCTTTTATTACTCGGGCTGCATTTTCTACTACATCTACCTCTGCGAATTCGTCTTTCTTGTCGAACAGAACGTATCCGACCAGTACAGTGTCCTCGCTCTTTATCACCTCAGGCCCGCGCACGTAACGAATCTCGGCAAGCTGAATTATCGGTATCTGGGCGCCACCCGTCGTCGGCACTAAAATTTTGCCCATAGTTTCAATCTGGCCTCGCAGCTCGCGTAAATATCTGACTCGCACCGGAAATCTGTATCGGCCTTCCACCGTCGTCGTTACTTGTATTCCTCCTATGGCAACTTCCACAACCCTCTGGAACTGCTCAATGGATATCCCGTAACGTGCAAGTGCACTTCTATCCGGCACAATCTCCAGATACGGCTTGCCGATAATGCGGTCGGCAATTACAGTTGATGGTTCTACACCAGGCGTCTCCTTGAGCATCTTTTCTATCTCGAAGCCTACCTTCTGAATGGTTTCCAAATCAGGCCCTTTTATCTTTACCCCCATTGCCGCCCGCATCCCGCTTTGGAGCATCACCAGCCGGGCCGCTATCGGCTGAAGTTTTGGCGCCGAAGTAGTGCCCGGTATCTGCGCTGCGGCGATAATCTCCTTCCAGATATCGTCAGGGGATTTTATATGCTCCCGCCACTGTCTATAAGGCTTGCCATAAGGGTCTTCAATAAGCTCGCCGTTGGGGTCCCACACAAATTCGTTTTTGCGTTTATCATACCTGAAGTTCACGCGTCTGCCGGCCTTGTCGGTAATATACTCGTCTTTATAGTTTATCACCGTCTCAATCATACCCACCGGTGCAGGGTCAAGCGCAGATTCGGCCCGTCCGATTTTGCCCACTACCGATTCAATCTCAGGAATGCCGTTTATCGCCGCATCCTGCTTTTGCAGAATATCCAGAGCCTCGCCTATTGATGCATGAGCCATCGTTGTAGGCATAAGTAAAAACGAACCCTCATCAAGGGGCGGCATAAACTCCCTGCCAAGCCCCGGAAACGTATGCGCTAAGCCCGACCAGACGGGATTGGCTTTCAGCTGCCTTGGCACAAACCTGAATATCCCGTCAAACCCAAACCATATAAATGCACCCAGCACCACCAGCGTCGCAGGTATCGACAGGAATTTAATCTTATGCTCAAGGCACCACCCCAATATTGCCTCATAGAAATGCTGAAACAGCAGAACCAACGCCATCAGTCCGCCGATTAACACGATAACAAATATAAGATTAATCGCTAGCCCCTTCTGGACGCCCAGAGGATGCCAGTCAGCAGTAAGCAATATCGCCACAAGCACTAACACTACAATGTTAGCAATCCTCGGCGATGCCTTTTGAATTTGCGGGGGAATCTTGTCCCTGAAAAGATAAAACACCGCAAATCCGATAATCGCAAGCCCGGCCAGCCAACTGAACTTAAACCCGATGATAAGCCCTACAATCGCCAGAATACCGTACAGAATGGTTCTTGCATATTTTGCACCGATTTTACGGGGAAAGAACAGTATATGAGCGGCGGGCGGTATTATAGTCAGTGCAATTACAATCGAGGCAAACAATGCAAAGGTCTTGGTGAATGCAAGCGGCTTGAAGAGTTTGCCCTCCGGCCCGCCCATAAAAAACACAGGGATAAAGCTGATAATTGTTGATGCGCACGCTGAAAACACTCCGCTTCCGACCTCTGCTGCCGCCCGATGAATCACCTCTGCTCTCGGCATATCCGAAGGGTCCACATCCAGGTGATACAGTATATTCTCACAGATGACAATCCCCATATCCACTATCGTGCCAACTGCGATTGCAATACCGGAAAGCGACACGATATTGGCATCTACCCCGAAAATTCTCATCATTATAAAGCAGCCTAACACCGCCAGCGGCATCACAGAGCTTATAAGAACGCTGCTGCGAAGATGCATTACCATAATTGCAATCACGATGGCCGTTACCAGAACTTCCTGATATATCGCATCATTAAGTGTTCCTAACGTTTCATATATCAGACCGGTTCTATCGTAAAACGGCACAATGGTAACCTTGGAAATCGTCCCGTCAGCCAGCGTCTTTGAAGGCAATCCAGGTGAAATCTCCCCAATCTTTTTCTTGACGTTCTTGATTACCTCAAGAGGATTCGAGCCATAGCGGGCTACAACTACGCCTCCTACCGCCTCGCCGCCCGCCTTGTCTAATGCTCCCAACCTTACCTGCGGCCCCCACCCTACCTTCGCCACGTGCTTTATCTGCACCGGCACGTTGTCTTTGACCTTGATTACAGCATCTTCTATATCCTTAACCGTCTTGATAAATCCTATCCCGCGTATCAGGTATTCAACGCGGTTTAGCTCGATGGTCTGAGCACCAACATCAATATTGGATTGCCTCACTGCCTCAAACACTTCCTCGATGCTGACACCAAATGCCCGCATCGCGTCCGGGTCAACATCGATCTGATACTCCCTGACAAAACCTCCAATCGAGGCAACTTCACTGACGCCGAACGCCGAGCGGAGTTTCAGCCGAACCTGCCAGTCCTCTATCGTCCTTAGCTCCTCAAGGTCCCATCCGCCCGTCGGTTTGCCGTCCTTATCCCTGCCTTCAAGGGTGTACCAGAATATCTGCCCCAGTGCTGTTGCATCCGGCCCCAGCGTCGGAACAACGCCGGGCGGAAGCGTCCCGGCAGGCAGGCTGTTCAGCTTCTCTAATACCCTGCTACGGGTCCAGTAAAAGTCCTTGCCGTTTACAAGTTTCTCATGTGATGAGAAATCCTTAAAAATAATGTATATCGACGAAAAGCCGAACATCGAGCTGCTGCGTATGACCTTTATATCCGGTATCCCCAGCAGCGCCGTCGTCAGGGGATAAGTAACCTGGTTCTCAACGTCCTGTGGGCTTCTTCCGGGCCAGTCGGTAAAAACTATCTGCTGGTTTTCGCCAATATCAGGAATCGCGTCCACCGCCACAGGATTACGCTGCCATCCGCCTAAATGCCAGTCAAATGGCGCAACAAATATCCCACAGCCGATGATAAACAGTGTAATCAGTCCAACCACCAGCTTGTTATATATGCAAAAACCAAGAAGCCTGCCTATCCAGGATTTCTGCTCCGGTGTCTGCTCGTATTTGCTTTCATTCATAACCACAGTTAGCCCTCTGTCGTTAACTACTTCTTAAATTGCGGCAGCTTGGAAATATACTTTTCGGGGTTCTTCTCAAATTCCCCCTTGCATTGCGGACAACAAAAATAAACCTTCTTGCCTTGGTACTCGACAAAAACATTCTTGTCGATAGCCCCTCCCATCACAGGACAGGTTGTCTGCTCGGTTACAGCGGACACAGTCTCTTGTGCTGTATTAGGCGACGACGGAGTAACAGGCTCGGTTTTCTTTTTGCAGCCGCCAAATATCATCAATCCCAAAAGCACCACACAAACTGCTTCAACCATCATCCAATTTTTTTTCTTTTCGTTTGTCATTTTCCACCCTTTCATTTATTTCTTGTTTTGCAGGCTTTTCACATTTTATGTCCTTCATGACCGGCAGGCATCTTCTCACCCTCAGGATTCATCATACTTGGCTTGGCCTGTATCTGCAAAGCAGCATCAATCTTGAAGTTGCCCTTTGTCACAACCATTTCACCTTCACTTAGTCCCGACTTTACCATGTAGTAGTCGCCCGCTCGCGGCCCAAGAACTATTTCACGTCCCTCGAATGTCGGGACATTGGCATCAGCAACCTTCACATAAACAACAGCACGCCTGCCCGTAACAAGAGCTGCTGAAGCTGGAATAACCAAAGGTGGTTCTTTGGAAGCGGCTGTTGCAAAGCCCAGCGATTCCGCTGTTACTAAGTCCATACCGCAAATGTCACATGCCCCAGCCTTGTCTTTTACAATATCGGGATGCATCGGGCAAATCCATTTGCCGGCGAATTCCGGCATCACAATACTGCCATCCGCAGCAGGTCTGACTCGCACAACGGCACGGACGAACATCTCGGGCTTGAGCTTACCATCCGGATTGTCGGCATTGACACGAAGCTTGACCGTTCGTGTCTGCGGATTAAGAACAGGGTCGATAAAACTTATCGTTCCGCTGAAAACATCACCCGGATAAGCTTCAACCGTGAATTCAACCTTCTGACCATATCGTATCCACGGCAAGTCTAATTCATAAGCATCCAGCTTTACCCACACCTTCGAAAGGTCGGCAACGGTATAAATCATCCGGCCGGTCTCAACATAATCGCCCGCTTTTGCCTGCTTTTCAATAACCACCCCGCCTATAGGTGCGTAAATCGTCAGGTGGTCTGTGGGCTGGCCGGTTTTTTCTATCGTTTCAACCTGCTCCTTCGTAAGGCCCAGAAGCCGCAATTTCTCCCTGGCTGCATCAGCGGTTGCAAGAAAAGTCTGTTTTACAAAGTCACTTGCATCAGGTTTAAAATCTCTGACCGACTTCACAGCCTGGATAAGTTCAGCCTGTGCGCTCAAAAGCTGCGGGCTGTATAAGTAAACCAAATGGTCACCCTTCTTGACAATCGTTCCGGTAAAGTCTACATACAGCCGGTCAATTCGGCCAGGTACCCATGCAGTTATATTTTTTATTCTGCTCTCATCATAGTCTATCTTGCCAACCATATTCACCTGTGCTTCAACAAATTTACCCTCGACCGGTGTGGTATCCACTTCCATCAGTTTCAATGCCTCTTTTGAAAAAGCTATCTGTCTGGCACCGACCTGTGCCTGCGTTGTTTCAACGGGTATTAAATCCATAAAGCATATAGGACATTTGCCCGGCTTGGGCTGACGTATCTGAGGGTGCATTGCACAGGTCCAAATCTGCGGCGTTTGCTGCCCGCCGTCCGGCTGATGTTTGTGTTCAGAAACAAAACACCCTCTGAACGAAAAACCCGCAAAAAATACAGCCACTAAAACTATTATTATTTTTAAGTTTTTCATAGTTCCTTACCTGCCAACATTTCCAGTTCTGCTAATCTTTGAGCATTATCCGCCAGCACCCTTTCATACATAAGACGGTATTCCAGGAACTTCCTTTGCGAGTCTATAAGGCTCAAAAAATCAATCGTACCTGTCTGATATGCAGTCTCCGATGCTATGAGCATTTCCTTAACCTTTGGAATTATCACATCTCTGTACAGCACAATTTTCCTTTGACTGTTTTCAAATTCATAAAAGACCTTCTCAACACCGGCTGCAAGGTCATTATCCCTTTGAACCTTTTCCTGCCTTGCCTGCATTAATTGTGCCTGTGCCTGCCTTTCACCCGCCTTATAATTGTTCCGCCAGATTGGCAGCATCAATTGTATCTTCGGCATCGTCCTGCTGTGCATATCCTCCCCCATACCTGCATCCACTCCGACCCCGACCCCAAACTCAGGATAAAATCTCTTCTCAGCCAGCTTCTTACCACTTTTCGCTGCCTCTATCTGGTAATCCAATGCCTTTAATTCCGGATTATTCTGGCTTACAATGGTAAACAATATCAGCCTGTCTATCGAAACCTGCTTATATCCAGGCTCCTTTGGCCAGGGCAGATCACTGCCCGCTGGCCTGTTAAGAATGCTGTTTAATCCTGCAACTGCTGCTGGTCTTTGTTTTTCTAAACTCACAAGCTCATTTTCAATCTCCGCCAATTCTATCTGCGCACGAATCACATCGGGATGTGTTGCCATCGATGCAGCGTATTTGGTACGGGCAACCTGCTCAAAATGCCTTACAAGCTCAAGGTTTTCCTTTGTAATCTCAACTGCCTTGCCTAAATAACTGTATTCATAAAAAGCTGTTTTAACCTCGTAATAAACCGCCAGCTTTTTTGCCTCGTATTCCTTGCCCACCGATTTTGCCATCGCCGATGCTGCCTCGCTGCGAGCTTCTATTGTCCCAAACCACGGAAACATCTGCATAACCTCGAATTCACTCCGCTGAGGTGTCGGCTTGGTCGCATACCCGTAAGATACAATAGGGTCCGACAGTGATTTCGCCTGCGGTATCTCTTCCAAAGCAGCCGTCCAGCCCTCCGTAGCCGCTTTTAGCTCGGCATTGTTAAGTTCTGCCAGTTTCAGATAATCAGCAAGATTTGTCGGGACATTTGAATCGGCAGATTGCGCCGAGGCCTGTGTACAGATTGCAGCTATGAGCATAATCGCAGACAGAATTGATGCTGATAATGCGGCTTTCATATAATTTACCATGTTAAGCCTCCCGTCAAAATCTGTTTTCCCCCATATAAAACCCTTTAACAATTTTAAACATACCTTTACAGCTATACAAGAAAATTCTGCCGTAATCAGAACTTCCTGAATTTTTCAAGTAGCTTTATAACCTCATCTATCTTTTTCTGTCTTTCCATCTCTGATTTTCCCTTTAGTGCATTAACCACGCAGCCATCGAGGTGCTTTCTGAATATCTGACCTTCGACTCTGTACAGTGCGCCAATAACGGAGCGTATCTGGGTGAGAATATCCACGCAGTACCTTTTTTCTATAATCATTCTCTGGAGACCTGCGACCTGGCCTTCGATTTTCTTCAAAAACTGCAAAAAATTTGCAAAAATTGACACCTTTTGAGCAAAAATTGGCGTCTTTTGATGCTTTTTGACCGGCTTTTCGCACCTTTTGGGCACTTTTTGAGCACTTTTTCCCGTGATTCGTGACTGGTATAGCGTACAGCCCTTCGACAAGCTCAGGGTAAACTTACAGCGTTCAGCGGACGGCGTACGGGAAGGAGAGAAAAATCAGCCGAAGGTTGCCTAAGCTAACAGGGGGGTTTTAGACAGGATTTTTTTAGACCCAGAGGGCAGAGACGGTGTCGGAGATTTTCTTTGAGAAGATTTCGATGAGTTTTTTGTTTTCTATTTCGTAATCAGAGCTGTAGCATATAAGTATATGCGTATATACTTATATAGTGCTTTAAGAGTCACGGGTTTTCAAGTGGGGGTTTGAGAAGCGGGGATTCGAGAAGGAGGGTTTTTATTTGGCGTGAAGCGGAACTCGCCAGAGGAATTTTTAGCGATGATTTCGCAAGGCGGTTTTGTAAAAGTATATTAATATATGCGTATATGCTTATACAGTGATGTCCGACAGCTGTTTTTTTATTCTTGAGTAATGCTCTGTAGAAAAGTTACGCAAATTGTCATTCTGAACGCAGCGCAAAAAACCTTTAGCCCCGAGCGAAGCCGAAGGGGAAGTGAAGAATCTATTTTAAGCCTAAAAACCGAGATTCTTCGGCTCCGCCTCAGAATGACATATGGTGTTTTCTACAAAGCACTTTACACTTTAACTTTTGCACTTTCTTTGCCATAATACCGGCTATGAAAAGAACGCTTGAACATCTGCCGCAGCACAAACAAAGCGAACTAATGCTCATCACCGACAAAATCCGCGAACTTGCCTCACCCGAAATGCTCATCCTGTACGGCAGCTACGCCCGCGGCGACTACAAAGAACAAAAGGACCTTGCCCCTGACCGCAAATCCGGCCATGTATCCGATTATGATATCCTCGTTGTGACCGGCGAAAAGAAAACCGCCGGCGATACCGGCCTATGGCACAATATTACAAAACAATGTAATAACCTCAAATTAAGCACTCACACCAGAATAATCGCCCACGACATCCAGTTTTTGAACATCCAGCTTGCCGAAGGCCAATATTTCTTTACCGACATAAGAAAAGAAGGCGTAATGCTGTACGATTCCAGCCGTTTCAAACTCGCCCGCAGACGAAAGCTAAAGCCCGCCGAACAACAACGCATCGCCCAAGACCACTTCGACCATTGGTTCACAAAGGCTAAAAGCTTTTTCATAGATTTCAATAACGCATATGACAGAGAGGATTACAATCAGGCAGCATTTCATCTCCACCAGGCTGCGGAACATTCTTATAAAGCCATTTTATTGGTTTTTACCGAGTATAATCCCAACGAGCATTATCTTTGTATATTAGGCGACATGGCTGCCGAACACTGTTCCGATTTGGTTGGCATATTACCGCGCGAAACCGATGAGCAGGAGGAGCTTTTTAAACTGCTGGACGATGCTTATATAGGCGCCCGCTACGACCCCGAGTACAGAATCACCAAAAAGCAGTTGGAATACTTGGCCAAGCGTGTGAAAATCTTACAGCGCCTGACCAAGAAGATTTGCACCGAGAAGATAAAGTCATTTACAGGTTAATATGTCATTTCGACCGAGGCGAAGCCGAGTGGAGAAATCTGTTTTAATAGACCTCTCGACTGCGCTCGAGGTGACATACCCTACAATTGCCCTCAAGGAAAATTTTAATATTTGGTCATCTGTTTTACCAGCTTCGGAGGAGTGGTGATGAAAAAATTTTTGATTTTTGCATTGTCTTTTTGCTATTTGCTTTTTTTCGAGATACGCTTCACGATTCACGAACCACGAACCATGAGGCACGATTTGAGATTTCGGGGGCAAAAGGGTATAATTGCTGTCAGTGATTAAAAGAAAAAGACTACTGATAACCGGCTGTGTGCAGGGAGTGGGATTTCGGCCGGCTGTGTACAGACTGGCCCGCCAGGCGGGACTTGCGGGATTCGTCTACAACGATACGAAAGGCGTAACGATTGAATTGCAGGGGCAGGAAGAAAAAATAGATGAATTCCTGGTAAGGCTGCAGTCAAAAGATAAACCGCCGCTGGCAGAAATAAAATCCTGTAAACAAACCGATATCGAACTGCGCAAGGGTGAAGATACATTCACAATCAAAGAAAGCTCGGCTGAAGGCCCTGCTATGTCACAGGTGACGGCTGATATTGCCGTCTGCGGTGACTGCCTTGCAGAAATGGCGGATAAAAAAAAATTTCGCTATACATACCCGTTTATAAACTGTACTAACTGCGGGCCGAGATACTCAATAATAAAATACATTCCCTACGACAGACCCAATACCACGATGTCGGTCTTTAAGATGTGCGACAGATGTGCCGGCCAGTACAAAGACATCGGCGACAGACGTTTTCATGCCCAGCCGATCGCCTGCAGTGACTGCGGGCCACAAATCCGATTGACCGATGCCGAAGGAAAAACAGTGCAGACAAAAACCGATAAGGTAATCGCCCAGGCCGTACGGCTGATTCGGGCCGGTAAGATCGTGGCGATAAAGGGAATCGGAGGTTTCCACCTGGCGGTAAATGCACTTGATAACAGGGCTGTTCTGAGACTGCGAGAACGCAAAAAAAGAGATTACAAACCCTTTGCTATGATGGCTGGCTCAATCGAAAAGATAAGACAGTACGCAATTGTAAGCAGTACCGCAGAGCATCTCCTGAAAAGCCCTCAAAGCCCTATCGTCCTGATGCCAAAAAAGAAAAACTCTATGATAGCCGAGGCGGTTGCCGAAGGGGTGGATACGTTCGGTTTTATGCTCTGCTATGCCCCGCTGCATTACCTGCTGTTTGCCGGCAATATCGAGGTGCTGGTGATGACCAGCGGCAATATTTACGATGAGCCGTTGATCTGCAAAAACGAGCTGGCACTGGAGAAACTCGCCGGCGTTGCAGACGCTTTTTTAATGCACGACAGGGTGATTTACAGACAGGTCGATGATTCGATTGCGCATATTATCGACCAGCAGCCCGTCCTGTTGCGGCGGGCCAGAGGGTATGTGCCGACGCCGCTTCTTACACGACAAAGTATTTCCGGGCACATTTGGGCAGCTGGGGCCGATATGAAAAATACCTTTTGCTTTGCAAAACATAACCAGCTTATCTGCAGCGAACATATAGGCGACCTCGAAGATGCGGACGTTTATCATCACTATATCGATTCCATCGAACACCTGCGAAAACTCTTTGAAGTTGAGCCCACGACAGTGGTCTGTGACCTTCATCCGGGGTATTTGTCTACTCAGTATGCTCTTTCAAAAACTGACGTAAATGTTATGCAGATCCAGCACCACTGGGCTCATATCGGCTCGGTGCTGGCTGAGCATGGGCTTACAGGGCCGGTCATCGGCCTGGCGGCGGACGGAACCGGTTACGGCAGCGACGGCAATATCTGGGGCTGTGAGTGTCTGATTGCATCGTTAAGCGATTTTGAGAGGTTCGGCCATCTGGCATACTACGACCTGGCGGGGGGGGATGCAGCAGGTAAAGAGGCTATAAGGTCGGTGCTTGGGCTTTTAAAGAAAACCTTTGGCCAACAATTTGAGCCTGCAAAATACGAATGGCTGCTCGAGCGAATCGAGGCTGACAAAAATAAACGACAAACCATACTGCAGCAGCTCGAAAAACATATCAATACCGTGCAGACTTCGAGCATGGGCAGGCTCTTCGACGCCGTTGCTGCAATGCTCGGGCTGGGTAAATACAATCATTTCGAGGCACAGCTTCCAATGGCACTGGAGGCAATTGTCGCTGAGGGCGTTGACGAATCATATAATTTCGAGCTTGTCGGCGGTGCCGGTAAAATGCTACAGCTTGATTTGCGAAGAATGTTCGAGCAGTTGATTGACGATATCGGGGCAGGAAAAAACGCCGCTGTTAGCTCGGCAAAATTCCACAACTGCGTCTCTGACGGACTGGTTCAGATGGCAAAAGCGGCAGGGCAAAGCAAAAGGTTAAACACCGTGGCACTGAGCGGCGGAGTGTTTTGTAACCGATACCTGATGACTCGTTGCGTTAAGCTTCTGAAGGCAAACAATTTTTCCGTATTGTTTAACCGGAATTTCCCGCCTAATGACGGTGGAATATCCATTGGCCAGGCGGCAATCGCTGCCCACGCTGCTGCAAAAATCGGGGCGACAGGACTTGAACCTGCGACCTCTTGCACCCCATGCAAGCGCGCTAGCCAAACTGCGCCACGCCCCGAAACAAAAACATTCTAACCGCAAAAGATGCCAAAAACAAACCTTTTTTAGAAATCAATTTGATGACTCGATATAGGCATGACCAGAGCGGTATAAAACCAGATGACTTTCGATAAGCCTCGTAAGCTCGGCCTGATTCAAGTTCCTCGACAGCTCCAGGGCCTTTTCGGCTGTGGCAATTGCTTCGGGGAAACGGCCCGCTGAGGCATAAGCTGCGGCAAGGGTGCTGAGCAAATCAGGCCTTTGATAGCCGGTAAGCTCGCAGGCATGTTCGGCAAGACGAGCCGCCTCAAGAGGGTCGCGCAGCTGCGAATCAGGATTCGTTGCAAGTATCCAGGCCAGCTCATTCATCGCCAAAAACCAGCCAGGTTCCAATGTCAGGGTCTGCTTAAAATGAAAAATGGCTTGGTGCGGTGAGCCTGATTGGACCAGCGACCTGGCAAGATGATAGTGTGCAGCGGCGGAATTCGGGGAGAGGTCGACCGCCTTTTTAAGCTCGATAACAGCTTGTGTGTACCGGCCCTGCTGGAAAAGGGCACTGCCGAGGTTAATATAGCTGCTAACGTTGTCCTGGGAAATTGATAGGGCACTATTAAAACACGCAACGGCTTCGGTAAGCCTGTTCTGACGGGCAAGAACTACCCCGAGATTGTTGAGAGAGTCCGGCTCGTCAGGCTGCAGCTGGTGGGCACGGCGGTACTCGGCAGCGGCTGATTCGAGCTTGCCCTGTGAGAGAAAGGCCTCGGCAAGACGCTTGTGAGCTTCTACAAAGCCGGGCTCCAGACGAAGGGCTTGCTGATAATTTAATATCGCATTGTCGGAATCGCCCTTATCAAAAAAAGCACGACCAAGACCAAGATAAGCATAATGAATATTCGTAAAATTAGGCCTGATTCGAAGGGCCTGCGAATAGTGCCGGATGGCCTCGTCGAGCCTGCCCTGCCTGTAAACAGGCCCGGCAAGACACAAATGCGCCACGTAATTGTCATCCGTTACCGCCAGCGAATGTTCAAAAAGCGTTATAGTGTTACGCCAATGACGCAACTGAAACAGGCTGATTATAGCAAACCCAAAAAGAACCGTCAGCGATGCACCGACAAGGACAAACTTGCGATATCGCCACTTTAACAGCAAATCAGGGACAGCCCACGCAATGATAATAAATATCCCTATAGACGGCACATAACTGTAGCGGTCGGCAAGGGCTTGACTGCCGGCCTGGACCAGGCCAATAACCGGCACCAAGGTCCCTATATACCACAGCCAGCCGACCGGCAGGTACCGGCGGATGCGGGCCTGCCGAATCACCAGGACGGTTATAGCTATCAGCAATAAAGCCGCTGCTGCCGCCTGCCAGAGCAATAACCTGTCTGCGTGGTATGGATAAGGTAATGCCAGATGGCGAGGCCAAAACATTTTACAAATATATTTGACATAGGAAATAAGGGCATTGACAATTCGGATGCGCAAAGGAATCACACCTAAGTCCACCGTTGCACCCGTACCCTGCTGAACATAAAAGGTGACAATGCTTACGCCTATCGAAAGGATAAAGAAGGGGACTTTTTCCAAAATCAGACGATGCAGAGTTTTCCATCGCAAGCGGCCAAAAGGCCAGTAATCCAGCAGCAACAATATGAACGGCAAAGTCACAGCCGTTGGTTTGGACATAAGTGCCATTGAAAAAATCAGCAGCGTTAAGAAATATCCAGACCTGCTCGGATACCTGACATAGCGGGTATATGCCCACATAGTTAATATCCAAAAGAGGGTACTGAGGACGTTTTTACGCTCGGCTACCCAGGCAACAGATTCCACATTCAGCGGATGAAGACAAAACACGGCGGCGACAAAGGCACTTTGCCAAAAGCCGCCGGTCGTCATTTTCAAAACCGCAAACAACAACAGAGTATTGGCTGTGTGAAAAAGTAGCGCGGATAGATGATGCCTGTGAGGATTAAGGCCAAACAGCTCGCAATCCAGCATGTGACTGAAGGTAGTCAGAGGATGCCACATCCCGGCATGGGCACCGGTAAAAGCCCAGATAATACCTTCACGGCTCAGACCGGAACTGACATGACGGTTTTCAGTTAAATATTTAGAGTCATCAAAATCGACAAAATCAAACCCGCGAACCTGCTGAAAAACCGCCACACTGCTCACAGCCAGGGCCAGATAAATACAAAAAGACCAATATTTGTTCGCTGTTCTATCCATTATCCGGCTCAGATGCTTCAATATAAGGTTTACCAGCCCTGTACAAAAGCAGATGGCTTTGGATATCCTCTATCAGCTGCTTCTGTTCGAGGGGCTGGGCAAGCTCCATCGCCTTTTCCGAAGTGGCAACAGCTTCGGAAAATCTGGCTGCCGAGGCATAGGCAGCAGCTAAGGTATCAAGCAGCTCGGGCTCCTGATAGCCGGTAAGCTCGCAGGCTCGTTCGGCAAGCCGGACTGCTTTGTTGGGGTCCCGAATCCGCGAATCATCATGCACTGCAAGTATCCAGGCAAGATTATTCAAGGCCTCGACCCAGTCAGGTTCGATTCGCAAAGCCATTGTAAACTGTGCAACGGCCTGGTCGAGTTTACCCTGCCGGGCAAATACAATACCCAGTTCGTTGAGGACTTCGGGATTATCAGGCAACAGCTGCAGGACATGACGATATGCTTCGGCGGCCTGCTCGAGCCTGCCCTGCCGCAGCAAGGCATCTCCAAGATTCTTACGTGCATCGGGGAACTGGGGCTTGATTCGCACAGCTTCGGTAAAATGTGTGACGGCCTGGTCGGGTTTTCCGGATTTAAGCAGCGCAACCCCAATACCATTGTGTGCCTTGGCATAATCGGGTTTAACGCGCAGTGCTTTGGCAAAGTTCGAGACGGCACCGTCAAGATCGCCCTGTAAGTAAAGTGCATAACCAAGATTGTAATAGGTAATAAAACCGCCAGGGTAAAGCTCAAGAGATTTATAATAATGCTCGATTGCCTCATCAAGCCTGCCCTGTGCACCGAGGGCAACACCCAGCTCGGTGTGTATCGGCGCTGCATCGGGGGCCATTGTCAGCATATGTTCGAATATACTTACCGTATCACGCCAGTAGACAAGATACCGCCTGGTGGCGATAGATTCGGCACCGGCTAATACCAGAACAATTGTTACCACAGCGATGTGCCGTGCCATAACTTTGCCCCGGCTGCAGAACCAGCCAAAAAACCAGGCCAATATCATCAATAGGCCTATCGAAGGCAGATAGGCATACCTGTCTGCTGCAATCACGATGGTAAATCCGATTACGCCCATAGTCGGGAAAATCGCCGCAAAGAAAAACAGCCAGCCCGTCAGCAATGCCCTGGTCCATCGCAGTGACAGCATCAGCAGCGGAATCAATATGCAGGTGCCGACAACTCCTGCTAACACCATCGCAGACGAGAATCCAAAGGGCTTGGGATATGCGTAAAACGATGACAGATTAGCCGGCCAGAGAATCTTGTAAAGGTAGAAGATAATGTTGTGACAGATAGTCAGTGGAATGTGCTGGATGCCGCGCTCGGCTGGTGGAATTACCCCTGCAGTGCGGCTTTGCGAAATATACGTTATGACCGCGAAAATACCGGCAATGACACAAAAGGCCAGCTTCTCCAGAACAGCGCGTTTATTGAGCCTTCTGAGCGGCCAAAAGTCCAGCAGCAACATTAAAACCGGCAATGATGTGGCTGTCGGTTTGGACATTAAAGCAAGTAAGTACATTATAATGCAGCCTGAGTAAAACCCCCAGCTTCTGCCGCGGGCAAACTGCACATAAAAAATCAGGCACCACAGTGTGAAAAAAAATACCAGTAAGTCTTTACGGTCACCCACCCAGCAGACAGGCTCCACAGTCATCGGATGAAGACCAAACAGCAGACCTGCCCCCGCCGCTATCAGGAACCGACCAAATAACAGATAAAGCAGTACAATTACCAGTGCCGTGTTGGCTGTGTGCAGGACAAGACTGGTGCGATGAAACGGCATAAAGTTGTCGCTTCGGCCACCGAGGGCGTAATCAGCCATCAGTGAAAGCATCGTCAGCGGCTGATAATAACCCTGAACCGTCGATGGTTCCAAAACCTCGGTGAAAAACCGCAGGGCTGAGCCCCAGCCTGGATTCCGCACCAATAAGTTGTCCTTAAGGTATTGGTCATCGTCAAAAAGTATCGCCCGCGATGACAACGCCGGCCAATGGACTACGACAACCACAGCGCAAAGAACTACCAGTAAAATACAACGCCCTGTTACGGAAACTTTAGCCAAGCAATCCATTATAAACCCTGACACCATCGACCACCTTGCAGGTGTGGACGGCATAGCGGTCGGCATAGAGGGGGTAGCTGCGGGGGTAGACGGTCGAGACCGCTTGAATCAAACAATCGACATCATCGGCACGAACCAGTGCACCGGCGGCACCTTTGTCGCCGCCGCCAAGCATCCTCTCTCCGAAAACGCCGGGTACGCTGCGCGCAATGTCGCACATTTTTTCCAGCTCCGGCCCGGAGATTTTATAATAGTCTCGCAGACCAATACCATCAGCTCGGAATATGCGGCCTACGGTTTCAACGTCGCCGGCCTTCCAGGCACCGAGCATTTCGTAAAACCGCTGCTGGGCGTGAAAAATATAATTCAGCCGGTCGCACAAATCCGGATACCGACTTTGAAACCGGCTTATTATCTCTTCATAAAGAGCTTTGTCCCTTATATCAGCCAGGCAGCAAATATCATAGCCGCTCTTTTTTAAAATCAAGACCAGTTCTTCACACTCTTCTCTTCGTGTCTTATAGGTTGACTTTTCCAGTCCCGGCCGAACTGTGCCGGTGTCAAGAACAACAATACGGAAGTCCTCGGCGCCGGCGCCGAGGGATTCATAACTTACAGACCGGGTTTTGGGATTATAATGAGTGCCCATGCCAGCTCTGGCAAACAGTATCATAATCTGGTCGAGCTGGCCGCATGGTGAACCTATGTAATCGTTTTCCACTGCCTGGGCCATATCTACAATCCTGAACCGGTCCTCAAGCTCGATACCATTGGCATCGAGAAGCGATAAAATCAAATTCAGGCTAAGTGAAGCGGAACGTGACATTCCCCCGCCGGGGATGTTTCCGTAAACAATTGCATCGATGCCCTGCCGGAGCTTGAGAGCCTCTTGTCTTAAAATGTATTCGACACCATAAGCAAACCTGGCCCATGTATCGGAGATAGATGCAGATTTAGGCTCGGGGACATCGCCGAGAGCAAATTCAATAATGCCGTCGTCGGGGAAATTTGCACTGAATAATCTTAGCCGACCGCTGCCGTTAGGCTTATAGGCCAGCCATATAAACCGGTCTGTTCCCACACCAAACAATTCGGTGCCATTGTAGTCACCATGCTCGACTCCCAGACAAAAACGAGATGAGGTCCTTCTGATTTTTCCGGCACCGACATCTATGCCGGTTTTTCGCGATAACTCGAGAATTTTGTCGACAACTGCCCTCTCCTGAGGTTCTAACTGCATGCTTTCAGGTCTCCGTTAACTAATCATCCGTCATATATATCGGCTACATCAGCACTTGCCGAGTAACACTACCAAACTAACCGGCTGATGTCAATAAGACAAAATTCGCATTCAAAGACGGTTATCATCAGCAGAGCATGTAACAGATTATATCGTTGCAGTTGCCCACAGCGCAAGTATAATGGCCGGCTACCCGCGGCAATTGTGGAAAAGATAAGGTATGTAATGTACTATGGAGCTTTCTTTAGTTGACTTAGTGGTGTTTTTAGGCTTCATGGGTGCGGTCATCGCCGTTTCCATGTATGCCGGCCGAAAAGAACAAACATCAGAGGACTACTTCCTCGCCGGCAGAAAGCTCACATGGCCTCTCATCGGTTTCTCACTGATTGCATCCAACATATCTACGGAGCACTTCGTTGGTATGGCAGGTTCTGCCTTCGGGCGAGTCGGCCTGGCTATCGCCAGCTATGAGTGGATGGCTGCGGTAACGCTGGTTCTGGTGGGCTGGTTCCTGCTGCCGAGATTTCTCAAGGCAGGGATTTACACAATGCCGGAGTTCCTCGAGTACCGCTACAGCGCAGGGACACGGACGATTATGGCATGGTACCTCATGGTTGCATACATAGTCGTGCTTCTGGCGGTTGTGCTGTACAGCGGTGCGCTGGCTTTCAATGCTATCTTCGATATTCCGGCGATGTTCGAAAAAAAATTTGGTATGGGAACCGAAAGAGCGGAGCTCTGGGCCAACATCATCGGCATCTGGAGTATCGGCATTATCACCGCTACCTACACCATTTACGGGGGACTCAAAGCCGTCGTCTGGTCTGACCTGCTGCAGGGCGGAGCTTTGCTGTTAGGGGGAGCTATTGTGACTTTTCTGGGTTTACGACTGATTGGAGACGGCAGCTGTATCAGCGGCTGGCAAAATTTCGCCGCTAATAATTCGCATAAGCTTCATATAATTCTGCCGTGGAATGACCCTGATGTGCCCTGGGTAGCGGTCTTCATAGGCGGGCTGTGGATTCCAAACATCTTCTACTGGGGGTGCAACCAGTTTATTACGCAACGAACACTCGGCGCTAAGAACCTGGCCGAAGGTCAGAAAGGTATAATCCTGGCTGCTGCGATTAAGCTGTGAATTCCTTTTATCATCGTGATGCCCGGGATTATGGCATTACACCTTTACGGCAGTGAAATTCAGGCGCTCGGCGGCAATGCCGGTGATAAAGCCTATCCTTATCTAATCAGCCGGATTCTTCCCCCGCATCTGCGAGGGGTGATGTTCTCTGCACTTCTTGGTGCCGTAATGAGCACGTTCAACTCAGGGTTAAACTCTGCTTCGACTATCTTCACAATCGACATCTACCGAAAATATATCAACAAGACAATGACACCAAGACAGGAAGTTACGGTCGGCAGGATTGCCACGGCTGTTATCGTGCTGGTGGCGTGCCTGTGGGCGCCGATTGTCGGCAGTGCCGAGGGTGTATTCAAGTATATACAGGAAATTTGGGGGTTTATCTCGCCGGGTATTGTAACGGTCTTTCTGGTGGGTTTGGTGGTCAGGAAGGCACCTGCCGTCGCTGCCAAGACTGCCCTGCTGCTCGGACCGGTGCTCTATGCAATTTGTCGTGTTCCAGGCTGGATTTGGAATTACCATTACACCAGCAAATACCCCGATGCGCAAGAGATTGTCGCTCCGGAGGGGCTTTTGGGTATAGTTTACAAATTCAGCACATGGGCATTCTTACATCATATGGCACTGATATTTCTGGCCCTGTCGGTGCTTATGGTTATCATAACGATGTTCAGACCCCTGAAGGAACCGGTGGTAATGCCCACATCCGGTGTGGACACGACGGTGCACCCGCGGGTATATCTCTACGGCAGCCTTATCATCGCCGCTACAGTGGTGTTGTATATAATTTTCCGGTAAGTACGGGTAAAAAATAATGACAGGAAATTGCTCTTCGGCAAAAAAAGGACCGTTCGACGCCCTCGTCCGTGCCAATAAACAAATTGGGCAGCGGTTCTATCGGCTCAGCATGGAATTTTCGCAGGCTGGTGCTGCGGCATTCGCCAAGACCACAGCCGGCCAATTTGCCCAGCTGGACCTCTCCACTGCCGCCCTGCCGCCGACAGAGGCCATACCGCAGGACCTGCTCGATGCCTCAGGTCGCAAGATTCTGCTGCGAAGGCCCTTTAGTTTCAGCAGCGTT
>Ga0315284_10001584_pt1 | contig 32528 bp, 40 predicted proteins | sample YL17G09_16_MG_FD_203696 | JGI IMG/M metagenome (GOLD analysis project Ga0315284, IMG submission 203696) | Sediment microbial communities from Yellowstone Lake, YNP, Wyoming, USA - YL17G09_16 | ecosystem: Environmental > Aquatic > Freshwater > Lake > Sediment | place: USA: Wyoming | collected... | reverse complement strand
GATGTTTTTTGGAGAGGGGTGCCCGCTAGAAAGTTTGATAAAGAATTACATGAATTTAAGATTGTAGAGGCTGAAGAAAATGAAGAAAATATTATAAAAATTATAAACATAATAAGAAAAAACGTACCAGATGCCATAATTATTTTTACATTGTCCCCAATACCTTTAAGAGCAACATTCAGAACCACACCATCAATTACTAGTGACTGTGTATCAAAAGCATCATTAAGAGTGGCTCTAGATAAAGTATTTAGAAAATATTATAATGATAACGGTTTATATTATTTTCCATCATATGAGCTAATAAAATATCTTGAAAAGGATCCTTATCAGGAAGATAACACCCATATAAATGATAACGTAGTGACCAAAATGATGAAATATTTTGATGAATATTTTTTAATTAAAGAATAATAACTAATATACAAAATTGAAAAAAAATAAATAGATAGATATAAACATTGCCTCCCAAAAATACGATAACATAATCAAAAATATTTTTAAAATATGATTAACATTTGTTTTTTTTACAGTGTAATATATTGATATGAGTGAGAATATATTAAAAATTAATATTATTTGTTCTGATAATGGATGGATATATGCAAAATTTATATCCATGTTTCGTAAGTTTTCCAAACACCAAATATTTGTGAATAGCTCTGAAGTATGTGATATTGCTCATTGTTTGCCTTATTATGAATTATCAGAAAATATAAAACGCCCATGTTCGGTATGGCTTTCTCATCAGGAACAGAAAAAGATATTGCATGAAAAATTCATATATGCGGCTAAAAATTCTGATTTGTCGATAAGTCAATCCAAAAAATATATGGACATTGCTATTGGATATGGGGCAAAAAACATAATCCAAATAGTTCCCGGTGTCGATTTAATCAAATTTTCATTAAGATCAACAGAAAGACAATCTTCTAAAAATAAACTTATTGTTGGTTATGTTGGAAGGCAATATATCTCATCAGATAGAAAAAACCCACAGCTATTAAAAAAGATAGGGTCATTACCATTTATTGATTTAAAAATTAGTGGTGGTTTAATAAAAGAATACGATTTGCCAAAATTTTATTCGCATTGCGATATAATAATTAGCCCCTCATTTATAGAAGGTGGCGCAATGTGTATAATAGAGGGGCTCGCCGTGGGAGTACCAATACTGTGTTTTGGTGATGTTGGCATGGCTAATGAATTTGAAAAGGGAGTGTTAAAAGCCAAATATGGTGACGATGACGCTTTTATAAAACAGCTTAAAGAGTTTTGGGATATTAAAAAGCATTTGGAATATAGAAAAATAGAAGTAATGCAATCTCTTAGAAAGCAAGTAGAGGGGTTTTCTTGGGAAAACTTTGTTATTAAACATGACGAAGCGTGGCTAAAACTCAAAAATGAAAAGATTTAATTTAAATTTAGATGATTTTTCTCCCCACCCACGTACTAATAATTTGTTTTGGTGTAATAAATTAGTCGATAAATACCCAGAAATTAAAATTAATTTGTTTATCCCGGCAGCATATTGCCGCTTAGGGGAAAAGCCTTATTATTTATCAAAATACCCGGAATGGGTGGAAAATACCAAAAAGCTTCCAAATAATTACAAAATTAATTTGCATGGCTTTTATCATAGCAGAACGGACAACAGATACTTGAGGTCGAATAATAATGAGTTTGAGTATTTAGATAGGCGCGAAACATTAATTGTTCTTGATAATATATTAAGTGAATTTAAAAAGGCTGGGCTAAGGTACGATAAAACATTTAGGGCGCCAGGATGGCACATATCATTAGATTCGGTTAAAGTTTTAACTGAGGCTGGTTATATAATTGCTGGAAACAAAGTGTATTATAAGGCATATGATGGAAAGGTGCCAAATATGAAGTGGGTCAATTACAATTACGACTTTGTGTCTAATATACCAACAGAAGACATTATTGCTTTTGGCCACACGAGCGATTGGACCAACAATTATATGAATGAGGAACGATTTAATCAGATAGACAAAATACTATCAAAAGAAGAATTTCAATTTAATTTCATAGAGGATTTCATTGAGGTAAAATAAACATGGATGAATTCGACAAGAGAACAGAAGAGTTGAGAAGTTTAACAGGAAAAATCACTAGCACTGATCCGTTAGTGGATTTTTTTTATTTGTTAATGAGGGATGAGCTCCCGGCGGGAAAAGTAGAAAGGCTTGTTAGAGATAGCATCAATCCTGTTGGCAAAGAAGAGACGGTTTTTACTAATGGCTGGTTGGCCCAATATGCTAAAAATTTAGCGGACCTGATACGAGGCAGTGAGTTGAAAGATTTACTAAAAGACTTGGTTGAAGAAAAGGCAATTAGTGATGAAAACTTGATTAGACTGGAAGAAGAGATAATTAGATCATGCAAAGACCCGCATTATCAAGAAGAAAAATCAGTTTCATCTACCATTGAGGATACAAAAAATGTTGTCGAGCAGTTAAGAATTAGTGGAGGGATATCGGAAGAAGAAGCGGAAAGAATAGAAAAAGAACTGGAAGACATGAGGTACGAAACCGAAAACGTTGTGTCCTCCGACGTAACAGAAGACGATATAAAAAAATGTGAGTGATTAAAAAATGGTTAAAATTGTTTGCATAAGTGATACGCACAATAAACATGACGAAGCGATTGTTCCAGAGTGTGATATTCTGCTTTGTTCCGGAGATTTTTCTGGCACCGGTACAGCCAATGAGGTAAAGAATTTTTTAGATTGGTTTTCCGTTCAACCTGCGAAACACATAGTGTATATTGCTGGCAATCATGACCTTTCCTACGAAGATTCGCCAAATTTTAAGGAAAAAATGATAGGCCTATATCCTAATATTAATTATTTGGAGGCAAGCGGTATTACCCTGTGTGGCCTTAATATATGGGGAGACCCTCATCAGCCAGAATTTTGTGATTGGGCCTTCAACTTGCCACGAGGAAAAAGGTTACAAGAACAGTGGGCTAAAATTCCAGAAAATACTGATGTCTTGTTGACCCACGGACCACCTTATGGTATTATGGATGAAGTTTCATTTACTGGCGAATGTGTAGGTGATTATGATTTATTGGAGAGGATTAATCAATTAAAACATTTGTCTATTTCGTGCTATGGCCATATTCATCAACAGAAGCAACAAGTAATAAAAAGTGGAAATATAATATTTGTTAATGCTGCCATTTGTGATGATAGATATTACGTTATCAATCAGCCAGTGGTTGTTGATTTATAAATTTTGGTTTTGGTCCAGGTTTTAGTCTCGGGCAGGACTTAATTTGTAAATATTTGTTATATTTTCTAAATAATCCCAAATTATCTTTTGAATAATTTTCATAAATTATGTCTCCAAATTTTATTATATCTTTTTTGTTTGTTATTCTTACCATCGAGTATTTATTGCCATTAGGAACAATTCTTTTTTGTATGCCATATTTTATGTCAAAAGATTTTAAATAATTTTTAAAATATGTCCAATCTTGTTCATAAGAACCAGATAATGAAAATTGATAGGCTTTATTTCTCTTGTTTATATACCAACAGCCATCCCCATCTATTAGACCGCGAAACCAATATTTTTTTAGATAATCAGGAAGTAATGATAATATTGAATCGGCAGAATTAAACGTGTGCGGGCCAAACCCATGAGATAATAAGAAATCAACTAATATTTTATTTGATGAGACAATCGTTCCTTGCGGCTGTCTATTTTTTCTAGTTCGATAATATACATGCCAATTTCCAGTTGTCAAGAATATAGGATAAAATATATCAATATCTGTTCTAACACACTCGAGACAAACTCTATTATTTCGTTTTTTTGAATAAATAAATCCATCGGCCCAAAGCAAACCTAGAAGGTAAGCCGATTCTTTAGAAAAATTGGCTGTGAAAGATAAAATATTAATAGAATTGGACATTGTGTTCTGTCTCCTTAATTTGCATGTGGCGCTATACATATTAATTAAATTATTGATAGATTTTTATCACAAAAAGTGTATAATTCATTAAGAGAGAATTTTTAATTGTAAGGAGTTGCTGATGGACGGAAACCCTATACCAAAGTCAAAAATATTCAGGGGCCAAGCCTGTAGTGAGACCAGATACTATGTTTGTGTTTGGCTTGAGAAAGAATTGCCAAAGATTTCTGGAAAAGTAATAAACATAAGCGCAGGAGGATGGCAGGTTCCAAAGCAACTTCTTAATTTCACAAAGATAACAGAATACAAAACACTAGATAGAAAACTTTATGGAGATAGGAAAAACGTTGCGGATTTTTATGAAGATGTTCACAATCTTCCGGTTAACTGGAATGACAAGTGGGATTGTATTATAAATAATCAGGCCATCGAGTGCTACGAGAATCCTTTTAAGGCCATGAGCGAGATGTATAGAGCGCTAAAGCCAGGAGGAATTCTTTTAATAGATGCACCATTCAATTATCGTTTTTTTGGTTCTGGGACTGGGGTTACTGATTCCAAGAATCCAGTAAAAGATTACTGGAGAATTACGAGAGATGGTTGGGAACTACTTACTAAACAATTTTCTAAAGTAGAAATAAAAGGATTCGGTGGAACCGGAGAACATGATAGGTTTGTTTATTGCATAAAAGCTATTAAGTAAAGGAGAAATAAAATGCTAAAGGTTATGAAATTTGGCGCGGCGTGGTGCCAACCGTGTAAGCGACAGGCTCTAATTTTTGCCAATATTAAATCAGCCATTAAGGATGTAGATTTTGAAGAAGTTGATGTGGATGAATGTCCAGATTTGGCAGCCCAATTTAAAATAATGTCTATTCCCACATTGGTGTTTGTAAAAGATGGAGTAGAAATAGATCGCGTTGTTGGACTTGCGAAAGCACAAGATATCATAGACAAAGTTGGTAAATTGAAATGAAATTAAAAAAAATGTGGAAATTATTTGATTTTATAGAGGATGACGCAAAACCGTTTGGAGAAGATGATTTGGGTGAAATAATAGAACAAAGAAAAGGTGAATTAATTCTGGAGCTATCCGGTCTTGACCCAGAACTTTTAGAAGAAAAAAAGGACAATTAATGAAAGTAGTTATAACTGGTTCTGCTGGATTTGTTGGGTCTCATTTATCAAAAGAATGCGTCAAACAAGGACATGATGTTTTGGGAATTGATAATTTGGCAACAGGAAGAATAGAAAATGTAAAAAAAGAGAGGTTTGCCGGGTTGCCTGGAAAATTTGAATTTTGTCATTATGATATAAATATGATAGACCTTTATAGAAAATTTGATGGAGCAGAGGTGGTATTTCATTTGGCGGCACTTCCAAGGGTGCAGTTTTCAATAGATTATCCGATGGAAGCCAACAAGGCGAACATCACGGGAACGCTAAATGTTTTAGAGGCAGCTAGGTTTGCGAAAGTTAAAAGGGTTGTCTTTTCGTCATCTTCGTCAGTTTTCGGGGGAGCTAAGATTTTTCCCACGCCAGAATCAGATACGTTGTTGCCAAAAAGCCCGTATGCGGTTGCGAAATTAACTGGCGAGCATTATTGTAGGGTTTATAGTGAGCTACATGGTTTGGACACAGTTTCGTTGAGATATTTTAACCTATATGGCGAGAATCAATTGCCAGGCGGGCCCTATTCTACAGTTATTTGTGCGTTTATGGACAAATGTTTTAAAGGTGGAATCTGCCAGATTAACGGAAACGGGCTTGTATCTCGTGATTTTTGTTATGTTGGAAACGTTGTAGAGGCTAATTTATTGGCGGCAAATAGCAGACAAAATTTTAATGGAGATGTTTTTAATATTGCTTGTGGAGAATCATATACTATTAATGATATATATGAAAAAATTTGTAATATGTCGGGAAAGCTATTACCGAAACTACATGGGCCCGCGCGCATGGGAGATCCACTAAAATCATTGGCAGATATATCCAAAGCGCAAAAGATTTTGGGGTATAATCCTAATATAAAACTTGTCGAGGGTTTGGAAAAATGTTATAAGTGGTGGAAAGAAGGATGTAAGGCATAACCCTAATAAAATTAACCAATTGGAATATAAAAAATTTAATGTTAATCTATCAATAATTTAATATAGAGATATGAGACATTTGCGACATTTAATAGAGGCAATGGCATGAATAAAAAATATACGCATAAATTATGTATTGAGCAGAAAAAAGAAATATGGAAATTATATAATGATGGATATAGTCCCAAGGAAATATCAGAAAAATTTGATATTTCAAGATCTACAGTACACAGAATAGGCAAAGATAATAAATTTAATAATTAAGGAAAATAAAATGATCGATAGTCAGTTTTCTCTTGGAGTTATCGGGTATGGGTTTCTTGGAACAGCGGTGGTTCATGGATTTTCATTGCACGCAAATATCAAGATATACGATAAATATAAGACAGGATTTGATACATTAGAGGATACAGTTAAACATTCTGAAATGTTTGTGTTTTGTTTACCAACCCCAATGTATGATGACGATGGAACACAGGATATTTCTATATTAGATGGGGCTATTAAAGAGGTTCACGATGAGGTTGTTAAATTAAGGCAATTAGGATATCAGTCTAGTAAAATAGCCCTGATTAAAAGCACTGTTTTGCCGGGAATAAACCAAATGTTCCAAGAAAAATACCCAAATCTTATTTTTATTAGCGCACCAGAATTTCTTACGGCCCGATCGAATAGGCTAGATTTTATTTGCGCATCTAGACATATATTCGGCGGACAAAATCAGGATGCATTAAAAAGAGTAGAAAAACTATTTAGGTATAGATTTGGAAATTCAGTTTCAATATATTTGACGGATTGGAAAACTGCCGAAACCGTAAAATATGCGGCCAATTGTTTTTTTGCAGTCAAGGTCAGCTACTTTAATTTTATTTATGATTTATGTCAAAAATTAGATATTAATTATGAAGACGTAAAGGATATGGTTCTTGCTGATGGTCGTATCGGACGTTCACATTCAGACGTTGTATCAGGCGCCGGTGTTTCGGGTATAATGCGCCAATATGGAGGACATTGTTTTCCTAAGGACATTAATGCTTTAATAAATTTTACCAAAAATATAGGATTAGATCCAAAATTATTAGAAGCATCGTGGAAACAAAATGTCGAAGGCAGGCCAGAAAAAGATTGGGAAAATTTACCAGGAGTTATATCCATCAGAAAAAAATAAAATGCAAAACAATTTAAACGCAAAGTTAAAAAATAATAAAATTATTAATTTAATCGGAAAGATATTCGGATCACTAACGGTTATTGAATTTGCGTATGTAAAAAACGGAAGCGCACATTGGATTTGTAAATGTGCATGCGGAAATATCACTAAGCCAAAAGCAGGAAATGATTTAAACAGAAGGGGATTAAAATCATGCGGAGAGGGGCTATGTAACAGAAAAATAATAAATCTGATTGGTCAAAAGTTTAATAAACTGACTGTTATTGAGCGACATTACACAAAAAACGGAAAAGTGTATTGGATTTGTAGATGTGATTGTGGAAAAATAACAAAACCTATATCTGGAGATAATTTAAAAGGCCAGCACCCAACAAAATCTTGTGGCGACGGAATATGCAACGGAAAGATTAAAAATATTGAAGGATTGATATTCGGAAATATAGAAATAATAGGGTTTTCGCATACAGAGGGAGAAAACGGTTCTTTTTGGATAGGAAAATGCATAAAATGTGATAGAGAAACAAGACCAACCGCCTTGGAATTTATCCAAAGTGGCAAAAAGCAATGCGAAGATAAGTTTTGTAGTGGAAAAATTTATGATTTAGTGGGAAATGTCTATAACTTTTTAAAAGTTTTGAAATTTGGTGGAATAAAAGGGAAAAGTACTACATGGATTTGTGAATGTCTTTTGTGTGGAAAAATAACAAATCCTATACGGTCAAGTCATTTAAAATTTGGAGCAACAAAAACTTGCGGCTGTTGTAAAAATGTTAAAGAGACACAAACAAAAAATATAATAGAAAAAATTTATGTAGATAGATACAATATATTACAAGGACACAGACCTATATTTTTAAAGAACCAACATTTAGATATAGTTTTGGTTGATAAAACAACTGGAGATTATTTTTTAGCAATTGAAAGAGATGGAGAACAGCACAAAGAACCAGTTTCATTTGGGGGTATGTCTAAAAAACAAGCAGAAAAACAATTTAGGTATATACAAAAAATGGATGCTAAGAAAAACAGGGCGATGGAAAAAAACAAGAATATTATTCCATATTTTATTAGAATTGGGTGCGATGAAAAAATTACAGAAGAAAATATTATTCGTATATTGGTGAAATATAATGTCCCGGTTCCGCACGAATATGTGCGCATTGAGGTAAAAAATAATGATAGATTATAAGCAACATTTGTGGGGTTTCTCATTTTGTTGGGCTGATACAGTTTTGTACGCGGCCCACATGATGGTTGTAAAAGAGAATGAAAAAACCCCGTATGTGTATCATAAGAAATCGGATAAAACTATTTTTGTTTTACAGGGAACTGTTATGCTGTACGAGGAAGGAAAAAGCAAGATATTAAATGAAGGAGACAAATACCATATATTGCCCAAAACCATGTATTGTGTCACAGCACTAAAAGGAGACGCTACATTATTAGAAGCAAGTTCTCCGATTATAGAAAATGATATTGTGGTAGTGGAAGAGTAATAGGAGAAGGTTAATCTCATCACATTGTGTGGAAGCGTAAATGGATACAAAAATTAAATTATTATATTATATGCTCAGATTTAAACCAAATTTGGACAAATACCAAATTGAATCAATGTTAGCTCATCCCTACCAATACAAAAATCAGGGAGCGCTATGGCTTCTTTGGAATATGTCGGATTTAACTTATTATAAACGAAAAATTTTTATAGAATATCTTTTAAAAAAGTTAAAAATGAAAAATTGAAACTGGAGGGGTTAAGATGGCATATATAAAAGAAGCTAAGCAGTTTTGTATTGAGCGTGATTACCATAAGTGTAGGCATTGTGGTGCAGGCCAAAACCTTTTTATAAAGCAACTTGTTAAACGCAAGGGGCCAATGGCATGGCAGCTCTCAAATTTGATCACGCTATGTGGATCGTGTATAGATGCTGCATCGAAAAATACAGAAAATACAAGCAATAGGACTGGGGTTCTATTGGCCGGCGGCAAGGGAAGTCGCCTAGCGCCACTAACTAAGTTTCAATCAAAACACACTCTTGCAATTGGACTCGTTCCCATGATAGTGTACCCATTGAAAACATTAAGAGCATTTGGCATCAGCAGGGTGCTCGTTGTTTTAGATAGAGAGTCGGCAGGAGAGATTACGAATATTTTGGGTAGTGGAAAAGAATTTGGTATGAATATTTCTTATAAAATCCAGGAGGGTGCAGCCGGGATTTCGGACGCTTTATATGAGGCTAAGGATTTCGTTAAAGAAAATGAAGAAATTTTAGTTATATTAGGAGACAACATTTTTAATTACGAGTCAATGGATACTAATGTTTCATTAGGAAATAACAAGGCATGTATTTTTACCAAAAAGGTTTCTAATTCTCAAGACTACGGCGTAGCTATTCTGGATATCGGCGGTAAAGTTGTAGGCGTAGTAGAGAAGCCAAAAGAACATATTAGCGATTTGGCAGTGTTGGGACTTTATGTTTATACCACAGGAGTATTCGATGTTATAGAAAAGATTAAGCCGTCGAACAGAGGAGAACTAGAAATTTCCGCGGTTAATGATTATTATGCTAAGGAAGGCAATCTTATGCATAAGGAAATTTCTGGATATTGGGCAGATTGCGGTAGCTCAATTCAGCGTTACTGTGAGGCTTCTTTGTACGGCGCCAAGAAGGCCAATGTTTCGTCAGAAGAGATTGATTCATTTAGGTCTATTGTGTTTGATGACAAATAAAAATAAGTTTTTATTAAATTGTGGTGTAATATACAGTGTAACCAATTTTTAAAGACGGGAATGAAAATATGAGTAAAATTCTTATTACTGGGTCCTGCGGCTTTATTTTCTCGAATGTTGTAATTTATTTATTGCAGCATTCTATGGACGAGATAGTAAGTATTGATAAACTAACTTGTTCCGGTTCTTTATTAAATGTTCCCCAGGTTAAAAGGCACAAGCTTTATTTGGGAGATATTTGTGATTATGATTTTGTTAAGACTATATTTGAAATAGAAAAGCCAGATATAGTCATACATGGTGCGGCAGAATCAAATGTTGATAACTCAATAGATAATTCTAGGGTTTTTGTAAACACGAATGTTGTTGGAACACACAATATGTTGGAAGTCGCACGCAAAGTGCATACTCCAAACAAATTTATAAATGTTTCAACCAATGAAGTTTATGGAAGCGTTGAAACAGGACATGCGAAAGAAGATGGCCAATTAAAACCACGAAGCCCACATTCTAGCACAAAAGCATCAGCAGATTTGCTTGGACAGTCATATTTTACTACATATGGGCTTCCTGTTATAACCACTAGGTGTGCTAACAATTATGGTCCCAGACAACATGTTGGAAAACTTATTCCTAAAGCCATTACTAATATTTTTGCGGGAAAGAAAATTCCATTATACGGAAATGGTAAAAATAAGAGAGAATGGATTTATGTTAAAGATAACTTTTGGGCTCTTCAAAAAATTATAGAAAGTGGGAAAATAGGGGAGACTTACAATGTTAGTTCTGGATATGAAAAAGAAAATATAGAAGTTTTAAAACTAATATTGGAAATAATGAATGCAGATGAAAGTTTTATCGATTATGTTGAAGATAGAAAAGGACACGATACCAGATACTCTGTTGACTGTGGAAAATTAAAACAATTAGGGTGGAAACCAGAATACACATTTGAAGATGCCTTGGCGCATACGGTGGGGTGGTTTGAGGCTAACCCGTGGAGTTGGAAAAAGTGAAATGTCTTCTAACTGGTTGTGCCGGACAATTGGGACAAGAACTAATTAAAATTTGAAGAGTTTTATAACAAAACAATCGGAGGATAAGATGGAAGAGAATACCAGCAAGGTTGTGGTGGTAGACGTGAACGGTGTCGTTACAAATACCAAAACTGAAAACGAAATAAAGAATGAAAAAGAAGATTTTGAGAATCTTCTTAAAGAGAAAAAGGCAAGGCCTAAAAAGAAAGTGGAGGAAGATATGTCAATAGTGTTAGAAAGTCAGCCAGATCGCAGTGTTAGGTTGGGGGTGGTGGGCGTTGGACAATGTGGCAGCAAGATAGCAGAGCAATTTTATAATAAAAACTACAATGTTGTGGCAATAAATACGGCCACCCAGGATCTTACGTGCATAAATATTCCTGAAAGACAAAAATTATTTCTCAATTACGCTCTTGGCGGAACAGCGAAACAACTGGATTTGGGAGAGGCCGCCGCCATAGAATACTCTGATACCATATCAGAGGTATTAAAAAATAATTTTGAAGACAATGAGGTTATGTTGCTAGCTTTGGCTGGTGGAGGCGGAACAGGAAGTGGAAGCGCAGAAACTATGGTTAAATTACTGTCAAAATTGGGCAAGCCTATTATTGTTTTGTATGTTTTACCATTATCTACCGAAGATGTTTTAAGCAAACACAATAGCATTCATACATTGTCTAAGTTGGCTAAGTTGGCGCAAGATGACGTAATTAGTTCATTGATCGTTGTAGACAACTCCAAAATAGAGATGATAAAGCCAGGGTTGTCAATGGCCGAATTTTGGAAATTTGCAAATCGGTCTATAGTTGATCCAATAGATTTATTCAATAGGCTTTCGGTTATGCCATCCGAATATACGTCTTTAGACCCTATGGATTTTTCGTCTGTTCTTTTGGGTGGAGATTGTGCTTTATACGGAATGATAGAGGTGGAGCAATTTATGGAGGAGTCTAAAGTGGCTGAAGCTATGTTAAACAATATAAAGAATGGATTGTTGGCTACAGATTTTGATTTAACTCAAACACGTAATGTTGCGGTTATTGTAACAGGATCAAAAGAAGTGTTGTCTGCAATTCCCGCCTCAAACCTGGAGTATGGGTTTTCTATGTTAAGCAAATTATGCTCTGGGTCTGTTAAAATATATCGTGGTGTTTATGAATCACAAGATTCTGATAATAATCTTCACATACATTGTTTCTTTTCTGGTCTTGGGTTACCAGAGGCTAGAGTAACAGAGCTTAAAAATGAAGCAGAAAAGTACATGGAAGGATTGAAGAACAAGGAAGACAATAGAGCCTCAACCATGAAAATTGATATGGGAAAAACACAAACTTCTAACGCAGTGGATGAAATGCATAAAAAAATTATCAGCAAGAATTCTGCACTAGGAAAGTTAACACAGAATTCTAGGCGCGTGGTGGACAAACGAAGAAAGTAAAAAGTCAATGAAAATAAAGAGGCGTGGCAGAAAACAATAAATCTTTGTCTGTGTCTTTTATTAAGGAGCAACGTGAATAATACGGAATTGCAAAAATCAGTTTGGAAAGACGCACCAATAAATCATTATTGGAATGTTCACGGAAGAACAATGTGGTTTTTTAAAGAGATGCAAAAATATAAGTTTGAGTCTATTTTTGAGGTTGGTTGTAATTGCGGAAGACACCTATATGGCATAAAAGACAAAATAATAGGCGGCATAGATATAAACGAAAGCGCGATTAATTTTGCAAAAGAAAAAATGCCGCATGGGTTATTTTCTGTTGGCGCAATACAAGATATGTCATTAGACAAATATGATATTGTTTTTAGTTCTGGTGTTTTGCTGCATATTACCCCAGAAGACATAGAAGGTGTTATTGGAAAGATGGTAGACAAGGCAACAAAATATGTTATGCACATGGAAACAAACGGTAACAATAGAGTGATTAACGGCCCTTCTTTTATGAAACCAAGCAAAAAAGTTTGTGACACATTGTTTTGGGTACCAAATATAACCGAAATTTATAAAAAATTAGGATTGCGTTACGATATTATAGTAAACCCATATGGCGAGAGAGACGCAAAGCATTTTATAGTGGTAGATTTGAGTGTAAAATAATATCTGTATGACAAAAATAACTATAAATAATGTATATTGTCAGATAATAGATCTAAACGATCATGACGTTATTAAACAGGTTGATGAGTGTTTAAGTTATTTTGTGTTAGGTCATGAGTTTACAAAGGCATATAAGAGTGGCTGGTACGACAACAAAGAGGGCAAATGGAAGAAGTGGGACGGAAAGAAACATCTTCTTTCTTCCAACTTGAAATTTCTTTCAGGGCTTCTTTGGCGAGTAGAAGCGGTATTGAGGAATAACGGAATCAAATTTGAAATAGAAGATAACAGAAAAGAGTCTCCGCCCGGAGACCCTATAGAAATAAAAAACATAGAATATAGAGATTACCAAAACAGTATAGTTGAAACCGCATTAAGAGAAAAAAGCGGATCTATTCAGTCGGCTACCGGATCTGGTAAAAGTATTATAATTGCTAGAATATTGGCGGCAATGAACGTTAAAACTATAGTCTATGTGACCGGAATCGACCTTCTTTATCAAATGCAAGAGATGTTTGAGAAAATACTAAAAACAAAAATAGGAATAATAGGCGATGGGAAAGCAGAAATACATCGCATCAACATATGTACTATATGGACAGCGTCTATGGCGCTAGGAAAAAAATATATTAGGGAGAATGAAGAAGACTACACCAGAGACGAAGCATTTAATGAAAAAAACAAGGTGAGAATAACAAAGGCCATAAAAGAGGCTGAATTAGTATTTTTTGATGAAGCTCACATGATGGCGTGCGGTTCCATTCAGACAATTAACAACCATAGTGTTTCGGCTAGATATAAGTTTGGTCTTTCTGGTTCAATGTGGCGAGACGACGGCGCCGATTTGCTTTTGGAGGCGGTTTGCGGACCACTAATTATTACGGTGACGTCAACAGAATTAATCAAACAGGGGTTTCTTGTGGAGCCCGTAATTCACTTTGTTAGTGTTCCAAAAAAAGATAATTTATCATCAGACAAATATCAAACGATTTATAAAGAATATATAATTGAGAATGAGATCAGAAATGATTTAATAGTTAAGGCGGCAATTAAACTGGTTAAGGCAAATAGAAAGGTATTAATTTTAGTAAAGAACATCAAACATGGAAAAATACTCTTGGAGCAATTAGGGTCACAATTTAATACATATTTCATAAAGGGAGACATTGATTCTGACGAGAGAAATTTTGTTAGAAAATCTTTCATTGAGGGTATAATAAGTATTATGATTGCTACAGCGGTTTATGATCAAGGAATAGATATTCCAAATCTTGATGCTTTAATTTTGGCCGGAAGCGGAAAAAGTTCAGGAAGAGCGATACAGCGTTTGGGCAGAGTGATAAGGCCGTTTCCTGGGAAAAGCAAAGCTATAGTTGTGGATTTTATAGACCAAGCGCCATATTTGCTTGGTCACACAAGCGAGAGAATTAAAATTTATCGCACAGAGGCCGGGTTTAAGATAAAATTGCCAGATAGGCCAAACGACACGGGAAAGAAAGATTTAAATGGAAACAATGAATCAGAAATTAGTAAAACAAAGAAGAAGAAAAGCAAGCATGTGCTCTCAAACACTTCAGGGGACAAAGTGCCTTGGTAAATATAGTTTAGATTTTGACGGAAACATTCCTATTTTTACCTGTGACACGTGCGGCCATAAAGACGTTACGTGGAAAAAATTCTATGAAGAATACTTGCAATTGTACAAAGTTCGTGAAAATTGGTACGAGCCAAAGAACGCCGTTAGTTGTGTTTTGGGAATATTTTGTCATTGTTATAGAGAATTTTATCAGACAGATTATACGTTTGTTCCAAAAACCCCAAATCCCTATGGAATAAAAGAGTGCAGAGATGTGTGGGTGTTATTAGCAATGTTTAACAAAAATATTCATGATGCAAGAAAGTATATTGTTTGGTTATTCGGCAAGGGTTTGAACAAGGGAACAAGTATTACGAATTTTGGATATATTTTGACACCAGCGTTGGTTCAAAAATATAAACTATATTCTATAAAAAAGAATGTTTTAAATAGGGCGTCTAAACTTCCAGAAAATTTTATAGAATATTGTAAAACTAATTTTTCAGAAATATTTAATACAACATCATTAGATACAATGAACGACTTGGGCGCTTTATTGGCGCATGTAAAGTGTTATGACATTGGATTTAGGCCAGACAGTGTTGAAAAAAAGGTTTTGGAGGCGGCAGAACAGATGGGGCTGGTTAAAGACGGAAAACTTTATTTTGGAGAGATTAAATGAAAACACTAATAGGAAGTGATATAGAAATATATCTTAAGTCTACTGATGATAATTCTGTAAGTGATATTGGTGGTATTTTAATAGACGTAACGGAAAGCGAACTATTTGTGCAACACCCAGATGTGGGACAATCATGTGTGTGGGTAATTCCACGAGACAATATAAAATATTGTAAAATATCCTCATTGCCAGTTGGAAATAAGATGATAACATATAATGAGCCGGTTCAACAGCAGGAAAAAGCAATACGAGGAAAAGATATTCAGGAAAATTGTTTAAATGTGTTTGTGAATAGCGCGTTAACAGCATCTATACCGGTTCCTCCCACGTTTAATCTTTCAGTTTGGAACGATAGCATTATAAGAGTTATGGCTGGCAATCCGGATGTTAAGGCGGCTTTGTCAAATAAAATTCAAAAATCTATTGATTATTTTCCAGGAGAAGTGTATATATGTGCGGAGGACGAAAAAGAGATAGTGATAGAGGAAGCCAGTGATGAAAAAGAAAATAATTTTTCAATGTCAATGGGGAAAAATATAACTACTGAATACTTAAATCCATCAGAAATGGTTATGAGATTTAACAGTTTTTTAAAAAAGGATAAATAAAATGGATAGTCCAATATGCAAAAGTTGTAGAAAAATAATTGCCAGCGTAGTAAAAATTGTTACATATCAAAAAAAAGTTGGAAAAAAACTTGTAAATGCTGTAGAATACTATGACGAAGAGTGTTTTAAAAAAATAAACAAAGAAAGAGCGCGCAATGAGCATAGAAAAGAAAAAAGAACTCGTTAAACAAAAGATTGTTGAAGAGCATGGTTGTAGCCCTGTGTGTATAGAGTGTGTTAGAAAAACGCGCTCTATAGACGACATGGCTGGTGCTAATATTCCATCGGGATATTGGCGTCTCGGCATGAAAGATTTTCACGAAACATCAAAAATTAGGGATATTGTCAAAGAATATATTGAACATATAAAAGAGAATTATTATAAAGGAAAGTCAATTTGTTTTGTTGGAACCCCCGGAACAGGAAAAACAATGTCTGGGGTTTTCATATTGCGCGCGGCTTTAAAATCTCAATTTTCTGCTTACTATTTAACGGCATCGGACATGTTTAATGAGATAATAGGGTCCAAGAGTGATATCCGAAATAATTTAAAAAACGTAGATTTTTTAATGATAGATGAGCTGGATTCTAGATTTTTCTACAGCGAAAATGCTAGAGAATTATTTAGTGGAATTTATGAAAACATATTTAGGTATAGAACGCATAATAATCTTCCTACAATAATTTGCTCGAATGAAACTGGTAATATTATGAATACGTTTTTTGGGTCCTGTGTTCAAAACATTGAATCATTAAACAAACAATACCTGATCACTTATCCAATTATAGGTGTAGATTTTAGAAAGGGCAAGCAATAATATGCAAACAAACACGAGTATTGATAAAACAATTCTTTCTTATGCGGTGAGCAATAAGCAGTTTGCAATGGAACTGTCAAACTCTATCACATTTGAATATTTTCATATAGATATTCAGTGGCTTTATAAAGCGATCATGGGTTATTTTAATAATCCTAAATTTAAAGAATTGCCTACGATGGCGATTATAGAAGAATATTTGACAACAAATTATACTCAAGAAAGTTTTATAAAATCAGGAAAAGAGCTGTTTGGAGAAATCTTAAATCTGAATACAAATCCTTCAGAGTTTAAGTGGCATATAGACAAGTTTAAAACACGATATAACGATCAAGTTCAAAGGTCATGCGTGTTAAGTGCCATAAAACTTATTCGAGATGGCGAAGATGACCCAAAAAGAATTGAAAAGGTAAACAAGATAATACAAGATTCTGTTATAACAATAGATTCTATTTATAAGACTAAAGCATATCAGGAGGGATCTCTTGATTCTAGCGCAAAACTAAGAGCACAAAAATATAAGGAAATAGAGGCGAATCCGGAAATAGCACAAGGAATTTTTAGTGGATTTTCCGAATTGGACAGAATCACGAACGGAATGCATCCAGGCGAATTGTTGATAGTTGGCGGAGCAACAAGCTCAGGAAAATCTGTTGTTATGATGAACATGGCCATAAATGCTTATTTGGGAAAACAAAACCCTATGGAAATGCCAACAGAGTCTATAAGAGGACACAATGTTTTGTTTTTTACGTTAGAAATGCCCAAAGATAGTTTGGAGCGTCGCATCGACGCTTGTATGTCGCAAGTGTTACACAATGAAATTAGAGATGGAAAATTAGGCGCGGAAGATAAAGAAAAATATTTCAAGAGCCTCAAGTTTCAATCAAAATATAATAAGAAATTTCACATAGTGGATATGCCTCGCGGAGTGACGGTGAGGGAGATAGAGCTAAAGTATTTGGAAATGAAAGAAACTATTGGTATTAATTTTGATATAGTTGTTATCGATTATATAGGAATAATGAAAGCAAGTAAAGACCAAGCGTCTGATTGGTTAAGTTTGGGTAACATTGCGGAGGAATTACACGAATTTGCTAGAGCATATAATATTCCAGTAATAACTGCCACGCAAGTGAATAGGCCAAAAGATCCAAACAAGCAACAATATTCTACAGATAGAGTTTCTCGAAGCGACATGATACCACAAAATGCCAACATTATTCTTCACATAGGTAGTCGGGGAGATGACGAATATACCAGGTTGGACATGCCAGTGTATATTACCAAGATGAGAGATGGAGAAAAAGGGTCATTCACCCTAATGAAGGATTTTGCCAGAATGAGAGTTGTAGACATGACTGACTCAACCTTTATAGTTGAAGGTGGCGGGGACGATGAACTCATATAAGGTCGGAGATGTTATTAGGGTTGAGTGGAACCAAGAAACTGGGGAAGTAAGAATAGTCATAGATATTGTTGATCCAGAGTTTAAACTGAAAGTTCTGCACAATAAAGATTTCGAAGACATTTTGTCAATAAAAGGTAAAGATGCAATGATCATAGCATCATAATTGGAGAGAAAATGCCATTATTTATGTTTGAGTGCTTAATATGCAAAATTATTGTAGAAAAGCTTATAAGGTCTGATGACAATCAAGAGGTTTTGTGCGAAACGTGTGGAGAAAAGTGTGACAAACAGTTTTCATTATTTTACAATAGGTCAGAACAGGGCGCCCAGGCGCTTTATAGGGATAAAATACTTCCCGATGTCAAAAAAATAAGTAACGACATAAATAATGGAAAAGATGATGTTTTTTTTGATATTTGCGGTGAAGAATAGTGTTGATTATTATATTAATTGGTGTATAATATAATATATATTTTGTATTTGGTGTACATAAAATATTTGGAGGAACTTAATGAGCGACAACAAAAATATTTTTTTAGATATTGAGCAATACTTTGCCAAAATTGATACCAAAGAGTGGAGCGGCACACTAAAGGAATATATTCCGATGGTGCAAGCGAATTCTAAGTTAGCTCAATTAGCCCATGCTCGAGTTTTGGACATGATAGAGGGTGCTGGTGTTGAGTTTGATGAAAAGGATAAGAATAAGCAAAATCCTAAGTATAATTTTTTTAAGAAAGATTTGTTTGGGGTCGATGATTCTATTCGAAAAATAGTGAAGTATTTAAAAGCAGCGGCCTCAGGCTCACAAGTTGGACGCAGAATTTTGCTGTTATACGGACCAACCTCGTCTGGGAAAAGTCAATTGGCCTCTTTGCTCAAGAATGGTATTGAAGAATATACTCGTACAGAAACAGGAGCGCTCTATGCTCTTAGTGAATGTCCAATTCATGAGAGTCCTCTTAATGCAGTTCCGCACGCATTGCGTAAAAAATTTAGAGAAGATTATGGTGTTAAAATAGACCCATTGGCCAGATTGTGCCCATTATGCCAACTTAATCTTGAAGAAAAGTATGAAAACAATTGGCTCAATTTACCAGTTAAGCGTATTTTTATGTCAGAATCTAATCGTGTTGGTATTGGAACCTTCTTGCCTGGAGATACCAAAAATCAATCGATTACAGAACTAGTTGGGTCGGTGGACTTTAGTAAATTAGGCGATTATGGAGTTGAGTCAGATCCACGTGCTTACAAATTCGATGGAGAACTTAATGTTGCTAATCGTGGCATCATGGAAATGATTGAAATGCTAAAAGTAGACCCAAAGTTTCTATATGTGTTGTTAACTTTAGCACAAGAGAAAACTATTAAGACAGAGCGATTTCCACTTATTTATGCTGATGAATTTATTATTGCGCATACTAATGAAGTAGAATATCGTCGTTTCTTGGCTGACCAAAAACTTGAGGCGCTACACGATCGTATTATTGTTTGCAAGTGTCCTTATAATATGATTCTTAATGATGAAGTTAAGATTTATGATAAGCTGGTAGCTGAAGCCGATTTTGGAGATATTCATATTGCTCCATTAACATTGAAGGTGGCTTCTATGTTTGCAGTTCTTAGTAGATTAGAGGTCGCGAAAGATCAAAATCTTACTTTGTTAAAGAAGATGCAATTATATAATGGTCAAGATGTTGAGGGATTTACGTCAGAAGATATAAAAAATATTAAAGAAGAAACTGAGCGTGAAGGCATGGTTGGAATTAGCCCACGCTACATATTTAATTGCATTGCGGATTGTTTTACCAAATATGATTTACGATGCATTACTCCAGTTGACGTTTTGCGATCAATTAAAGAAAACTTTGAGAGTAACGCAAAATTAACCAAAGAAGATATTGCCAAATTTGATGATTTGCTAACTATTGTTGTAGAAGAATATACTAAAATGGCAAAATCAGAAGTTCAGAAAGCTTTCTTTCTTAATTTTGAGGGCGAGATTAAGAACCTTCTTAACAACTACATTGATAATGTTGGTGCTTATTTGGATGACACTAATGTCAAGGACGAGTTTGGGGATAACCACGAGCCTGATAAGTATCTTATGCGAAGTATAGAGGAAAAGGTTGGGGTTAGTGAAAGCGCCAGAGACAGTTTCCGACAAGAAGTGTACAGAAAGGTTATTAAGACCAAAGATGAAAGCGGCGAATTTGACTATAAGTCTCATGCGAGGTTGCGAGAAGCACTTGAGAAGCAATTATTCGATGAGCGCGCCGACACTATACGAATTACAGTTTCTACGAGAAATCCAGACCCAGAGGCATTACAAAAGCTTAATGGAGTAATTGATACTTTGGTAAAATATCATGGATATACTGCTGAGTCGGCCAATCAACTTTTGAGATATGTTGCTTCCTTAATGAGCAGGACTACATAAAATATTTGGTGATTTTAATATGGATTTAGTAGGAAAAAAGTTTAATCATCTAACAGTAATGAGTTATTCGCATAAGAGCAGGGGCCAATCGTATTGGTTATGCGAGTGTGACTGTGAAAATAAAAATCAAGTAGTTGTGTATCAGGGCAGTATGATTTCTGGTCACACAAAATCCTGCGGATGTGCGAGAATAATAAACATTTCTGGTCAAAGATTTGGTAGACTTACAGCAATAAAACTTTCACATGTAGTAGGTGGAGGTGCCCATTGGTTATGTAAATGTGATTGTGGTAATGAAAGTGTAGTACGACTTAATAATCTGAAACATAGCACGAAGTCTTGTGGATGTTTATATCACGAGGTCAATGATATTTTAGGCCAAAAGTTTGGAATTCTTGTTGCCAAAAAGTTTCTTTACACACGAGGCAGAAGAGCATATTGGTTATGTGAATGCAAGTGTGGTAATGAAAAAATTGTTCCACAAAATAGATTGCAATCTGGCAATACAAAATCTTGCGGGTGCTGCTTGCTGACATCTGAAAGTAGTTTATTTGATGCGATAAAAGATGTAATTGGAGAAAAATATGATATAAAAAGACATTATTACATCGAATGTATATCGCCACAAAATGTAGATGGGGCAATTTTTAATGGAGACAGGTTGGTGTGTTGTGTTGAATACGACGGAGAACAACATTTTATGCCTATTGTTTCGTTTGGAGGCGAAGAACGATTTCAATATCAAAAAAAGCTGGATAAGAAGAAAAATAAAATATTAAAAAACAATCATATAGCATTAATAAGATTTTCATATAAAGAAAAGAAACAATTTACTAAAGAATATATTGTAGAAAAATTACGAAAGGCTGGAATTGAAATGCCGGAGATGACAAATGACTGATTCTATTTTAGATATTTGGTCTATGAGAAAACGTGGAAAATCCGACGCAAAACGTCATACCGAAAGAATCAAGAAGGCCATCAAGGAAAACCTCAGAGATCTTGTCACGGATGCTTCTATTATTTCATCGGATGGGAATAGAAAAATAAAGATTCCAATCAGATATTTGGACAGTTATCGGTTTAGACACGGCGAAAATAAAAATCAAGAAGGTGTAGGGCAAGGAGACCACAAGCACAAGCCTGGTGATGCTATAGCGCATGATGGAACCGGCAAGGGCGATGGAGACGGACAAGCTGGGGACCAGAAAGGAGAAGAGATTTACGAAGAAGAGATTACTATCGATGAGGTTATAGAAATGATGATGGAGGACATGAACCTTCCCTGGCTTGAGAATAAGGATAGCGCTGTTGAGGTTGAAACCGAGAATGTAAAATTTACGGATATCTCTGATGTTGGTTCTTTGGCAAATGTTGATAAAAAGAAGACAGTATATGAAAACATGAAGCGCAACGCTAAGATTGGTTCCCCTCGCATACATAAAATAATTCCAAATGATTTGCGCTATAAAACGTGGGAGTTAGAAAAAGAGTTTCACTCTAATGCTGCGGTATATTTTTTAATGGACCGCTCTGGAAGCATGAATGATGACAGAAAATATATTGCCAAATGTTTCTTTTGGTTCTTGGCTCACTTCTGTAAGACAAAATATAGCTATGTGGAATTGGTTTTTATCGCACATGATACAGAGGCGGCAATTGTTCCAGAGAAGGACTTTTTTAAGATTTCTAACTCTGGAGGCACGATGGTAAGCTCAGCATTCCAGTTAGCGTTAGAAGATATACGCGAAAATCATCCTGCTTCAAGCTGGAACAATTATGTTTTTGAATTTTCCGATGGTGATAATTGGGCATCAAACAACAAAGAATGCGTAAAAGTTGCAACAGAATTGCTAGAAGTTTGTACAGCAATAGGATACGGAGAGATATGTCTTGATAATGGGCGTGCTTCATGGTCAACATTGCATGATGAGTTTAGCAAAGAAATAAAACATCCAAGATTTATGACGGCCAAAATAACTAAAAAAGAAGATGTCTACGAATGTCTTAAACAGTTTTTGGGACTTAAAGAAGACGCAAAATAATAGCAAATAATATAAAAGATTCAATGAAACTATTTTACATAAAATCTATCAATAATTAATGTATAGATACAAGGGCACAATAAACACGGAGACCACAATGGAAACATTGAGAAAGAAAGCAAACTATAAGCTCACAGCAGAACAAAAGATGGAAATTTATCGATTATACAATGACGGATTTACGCCATCTGATATAGCAAAGAAGTTCGGAATAACAAGATTTACGGTATATAAAATAGGCAACAATAAGAAATATACAAATAAAACTTGATATCATTTGGAACAAATATATGAGAACAATAGAAGATTTGACTGGACAAAAATTTGGAAAACTGACTGTTATTAAACTTAGTGGTATTCGTCGTGGCCACCGATATTGGATTTGTAAATGCGATTGCTCAAAGACATCGGACGTTCGAGGAAGTCATCTTAGAGCCAGGACAATTAAAAGTTGTGGATGTTCTCAAATAGACGATATTTCTGGGCAAATTTTTTATTATCTAACAGCGATTAGATATTTAGAAACACGCAATACAAATGCATATTGGCTTTGTGAATGTTTTTGTGGCAATACGACAGAAGTAGCAATGAATAATTTGAAACGAGGGGAGGTAAAATCATGTGGATGTATGGCCTGTGAATTATCAAAGAACACGAGTATAAAAAACTGGGGAAAAGAAAATCCAACGCAAGCGGACAAAATAAAAGAAAAAATCAGAAACTCCAATATCGCTAAATATGGCGTTCCATGTACCTTACAGGTACTAGAAATAAATAAAAAAGCAAAAGAAACAATAATGGCGAGATATGGCGTAGAACACGTGATGCAAAATCCAGATATAGCACTTAAGGCAGCAAAGTCTTCAAACAATTCTTATATTCTTAAACATTGGCTCTCGAATGAAAATATAGTTTGTGTGGCTTCTTATGAAAAAATGGTTATTAGCTATCTTAACAAAAATTATATTGATTACAATTGGCAACCGCAAGTATTTACTATGTTGGACGGAAGGACATATCGGCCAGATTTATATTTGCCAGACGAGGATAAATGGATTGAGATTAAGGGATATTTTAGAGACGACGCTGAAGAAAAATGGGAATGGTTCCACAAAGAATATCCAAACTCAGAACTTTGGGACAAGAAAAAATTAAAGGAGGCTGGTATACTATGACAAAAGAATATGCAATGGGCGCTATTGCTGATATTGAAACACTGGCCAAACAAGAAGGATTGGATTTTTTTCCTACAATTTTTGAAATCGTAGATAAAAATATAATGTTAGAGGGGTGTACCTATGGCCTAGTTGCGCGCGCGCGCCATTGGAGCTACGGGCGTAGCCACCAACAGCAAAAAATCTTTGGTGAACTCGGTTTTTCCAAAGTATACGAAATCGTTTTTAATAATGATCCCGCATATGCATTTTTGCTAAACACGAATCCAGATATTATTAATATAATGGTTGGTGCTCACGTTTTTGGACACGTTCATTTTTTTAAAAATAATGTAATGTTTAAAAACTCAGACAGAAGCATGGTATATCGTGCAGCAGAAAGAGCAACGCGGGTTGATGACTACATAGAGAAATACGGCCTAGAAAGAGTTGAGAGAATAATGGACATTGCTTTTGCTTTGGACAATCATATAGATTGGCATAAAGGGCTTTTTAGAGAAGAATATCCCGGAAAGAAGATAACACAGCATATTCGCACTCGTGGAGAATTCGATGATTTAGATTTTAAAAAGCCCAGCAGAAGTGTTGAGAGGGTTGTTACTGGGGCAAGATTTCCCCCATATCCTGAGAAAGATTTGTTATGGTTTTTTGGCCATTATGCATCTTTAGAAAGCTGGGAGCAGGATATATTTTCCATTATAAGAGAAGAGTCATTTTATTTCTACCCAATAGTAATGACCAAGATTATTAACGAGGGATTCGCTTCTTTTTGGCATGCGGAATTGATGTATAAGTATAATAAACTAAGTGGACAGGAATATCTTGACTTCGCCAAAACTCACTCTGGGGTTATTAATCCCGGGAATCCATTTAGTATAAATCCATATTACTTAGGTTTTAAAATATTTACTGATATTCGAGAAAGATGGGACAAATTATTTGAAGAAGGAAAGTCTTCTATAAATGGTATTAAAAAAGTAATAGAAGTTGCGGCCGAAGAAGATGATGCGTCGTTTCTAAGAAATTATCTTACAAAAGAATTGGCAGAAAAGATAGGACTGTTTAATTATGGATATAGGTTAAAAAGAGACAGAAGGGGCGACCAAAAGAAATTAACAGAAGAGCATGGAGTTGTGGAACTTAAAGATAGAGACTTGGACAAGATTATAGAAAATATAATTCGGCCAACTATAAATTATGGGGCGCCACTAATTACAGTAGATCAGGTTGATGGAGACACGTTGATAATGCGGCATAGAGACAAGATTGGCCCGCTTGATGAAAAATATATGGAAAAAACAATGGAATATATTTTTAGTATATGGGGAGGACCCATAGAGCTAAAAACTATAATTAACGGAAAGCTTTTTACATACTGTTTTGATGAAAGCGGATTTGAGCTAACATAAGGAGAAAAGTATGAGTTCTTTAGTTATTAAAAAAACATCTTTTGTTACGGGGAAAAGTAAGGTAGAAATAGATATATGGGAGCTTCAATCTAGATTGGCGTCTATCGTAAAAGAGACTGACGCCGAAGTAATTAAATTGGCTATACACACTATGCTTGAAGAAATAGAAGACGCAAAAAAATAAGGAAAACTAATATGTATAAAATTGCTATCATTGGACATAGTCCTGAAAATCTTACTATATCGTCGGAAGAAAAAATGAGAAGCTCTATTAAAGAAATGATTGATACATTGTTTCATCAATATGGATCGGATGTAATTTTTAATATTGTTGGAAAGGTTGGAGTGGGTTTGTGGGCGGCAGAAGAGTGCTTGCCAAAATTTACAGATTATATGTCGTATTACAAGTATCATTTATTTTTGCCGTTTCCTCAAGAAATTACTTCTGAGGATTGGCTTGACGAACAAAAGTTGTTGCTACAAAAATGTTGTTCTGGCGCTAGGGCAATCACGATATGTAATTCTACAAAGAATATATCGGAAAATGGACACAGTGCGTATAAAGAAGCAATTAATGATTCTAATTTTGTGGTGTTTTTTTGGACCGGCGCTCGTCAAGGCGACACGTTTGATTCCATAAAATATGCTTTGGCCAACAATAAGATGTCAATAAATGCTCTAAAAGATTTAAAGCTTATTACGAACAAAGATATCAAAAAATAAAAAAATCCTTTAAAAATTTTTTATAAAGTATTTTTAAAAATAGTATCTATAGGTGTATTATTTAGCCGTAAGGAGAATGAAAATTATGAGCAAGTTTGTAACCAATAACGAAATAATTAATGTGTTCAAACACATTGAGGAATTAAAAAATAATGGTGGCGGTTTAGAAAAACGAAAAGAAATAATTACACTGCAAAACAAAATAGTGAGTGACCTGTCTTTCTTGGTTTATTTTCAGGCCAGGCCGTATAGGAAGTTTTCCAATTACGAAGATGTTGTTCAAGAAGGTCTTATTGGTCTTTTGAGGGCGGTAAGAAAATTTAATATTAATTTATTTCCTAATTTTTTTATTTATTCTGAAAGATGGATACGTCATAGTGTAAAACGTGCGGCTAGCAAGTTTGACGTGGTATACTGTCCAAATAAAAAACGAGTAGTTTACACCGGTCTTGCAGAGTCAAGCGAAGAAGTTTGCGTTGGTAGTCCAGAAGAGGATTATGCTGAAAAAGAAAAATCTCAAAAAATAAGAGAAGTTCTTAACCAGTTGCCAGACAGAGACAGAGAGATTGTGGAAGGAATATTTGGGTTTGGATCTACCCCACAGGTTCTTCGTAAAATTGGCCCCATGCACAATCTTACTCATGAACGGATAAGACAGATAAAAAACCAAGTAATATCAAAGCTTAAGAAGAATGAAGTTCTCAATAATTTATACTAATATAGATGTACATAGATATGGGCGATAATGTGTAAGTCGCCAGAATGGATGGTAAAAAGGCAAAATGAGGATGAATAATACATATTTTTTGAACCCTGCGCATGTAGAAATCGCAAAAGCAAGATACTTTTTAAAAGATAAAGGCGGAAAACTAATAGAAAATGACATTTTTGAGGTATTTAAAAGAGAAACGGACTATGTTTTTCAAAACGATACCGAAGAAAATAAACAAAAAGCACTAAAATATAGGCAAGAAAAGAAAATTGTCCCCGCGGGCAGAATGCTGGCTCAGGCCGGAACAGATGTTAAGAATCTTTGTAATTGCTTTTTAATAGGCTTTGATGATGACACTCGTGAAGCAATCTCCGATTTGAAAAGAAAGCATTTTCACATACAGGCAAATGGCGGTGGAGTTGGAATGAATTTTTCAACCCTTCGTCCACGCGGCAGTGTGTGCAAAACCAACCAAAGCCGTTCTTCTGGCGCAGTTGGATATATTGGTGACATCTCTTACCAAAGTTCAAACGTGCAACAGGGAGGAAACAGAAGTGGGGCCAATTTAGGCCTATTGGAAGATCAGCATCCAGATTTGTTAGAGTTTATTACCAAGAAAAGCGAAAGTAATTGGGAAAATATTAGAAAATTTGCAACTGTAACTGACAATAAAGAGTTTGAGTGTTTTCAATGGAATAATCCATATCAATGGCAGATGTTTAATGTGAGCGTTCTTTTAACAGATGACTTTATGGGAAGAGTGATAAATAACGATAATAGTCCGTGGGTTTTAAAATGGAAAGAAACAGAGTGGCACCTGTGGGAATATGAAATAAATGGAAAAACTATTCGAGTAACTGCACCAGATAATGATATGGCTTTTTATAAAGCTTCCAGTCTTATTCCATATTTTAATAATCAAAACATGAAACTTGTTAATGGGCCATATGATCTTTCGGCCCCAGAATGGTTTGATATGATTTGCAAGAATGCTTGGGAAGATGGATGCCCGGGTATTATGTTTATAGATATGGCTAGAAAATTTCATAATGGGGAGTATTTTAATACAATTTGCGGAGCAAATCCATGTGCCGAAATCTTGTTGCCAAAAAATAGCGTGTGCTGTTTGAGCTCTATTTGTTTGCCATCATTTTTCAAAAACGGAAAATTTGATTGGGATGATTACAAAGAAGCAATTAAAATAGCAGTAAGAGGTCTAAACAACGTTATAGATATTAGTAAAATTGGAGAAAAAGATATAGACGAAAGCATTTTGAGGGAAAGAAGAATTGGGCTAGGAACAACGGGAATTGCAGAATTGCTTATACTAGAGAAAAAGAAATATTCTAGCGAGGAAGGAAGAGAGTATGTTTCTAAAATTTTAGAAGTACTCAGAGATGTGTCGTATGAAGAAAGTATAGATTTGGCAAAAAAGAAAGGCGCGTTTCCGGCGTTTGATTTTGAGGGATTTTCTAAGTCACAATTTTTTGACACATTGCCTCAGCGAATTAAAAATGGAATAAAGAAATACGGGATTAGGAATGTAAATATTTTGGCCCAGGCGCCAGCCGGAACAACCGGAACCATGCTGGGATTTTCCCAAGGATGTGAGCCCTACTTTTATATGTGTTTTGTGAGAAACTCTCGCGTAGGGTCATTTTTTGATGGCTCTCCCGCGTTTGCAAAATGGTTGAAAAAGAATAAAATAGATTATGCTAAATATAATTTTTCCCTGAGAGAGCTGAGAAAAGACTTAAATGTTCCAGATTATTTTGAGGAGTCTCACGAGATTAATTGGATAGATCATATTAAGATGCAGGCCTTGTTTTCGAAATTTATTGATCAGGGAGTAAGCAAAACAATAAATCTTCCAAATTCTTCAACGGTTGAAGATGTAAAAAACGCGTACATAGAAGCGTATAAGATGGGAATAAAGAGCACCACGGTGTATCGTGATGGATCAAAGAAACAAGTTTTAGAGAGCGCAGGAAAAACAGACAATAAGGATTTGTTGTCAGCAAAAAGACCAGAAGAATTATTGTGTGACATTCACAACGTAAGTGTTAGGGGAGAAAAGTACACCGTGTTGGTTGGCATGCTTAACAACAAACCATATGAAATTTTTTGCGCCCCACAAGAAAATTTTGAATTATCTACCAAGTGCAAAAAGGGAAAGATAATTAGAAACGGAAGCGGAAAATACCACCTAGATATTGGGGATATTAAAATAAAGAATATTTCAGGACATTTAAAAAATGATGAGCAGCGCATAATTACTAGATTAACGTCTTTGTCGCTGCGCTCCGGAATAAAAATGGATGATATTTTAGACCAATTGTCAAAGGCTGACGGAACAGTTGTCGATTTTAGCAATGCTATGCTGCGGGTTTTAAACAAATATTCGGAAAACGAAATTGTTGAAAATTCTGGAAAAGCTTGTCCAAGTTGTGGAAGCACTAATATTATATTCAATAGTGGATGCATGGAGTGCTTAGGTTGTAATTATAGCAAGTGTAGCTAAAACTTAAATAATTTCAAATAAATGGTGTAATATTGTAGTATGCAGTCTATAGTTTTGTGTGATTTATCAGACGCAGTGTCTGTTATTGATGAAGAAAGATTTAATTGGGTTTCCGATATAATTGGTGCCCTAAATGTTCCAGAAGAAATATTTGATGCAAAAACTATAGATGAATACAGGGACAAAATGAGCGAGATTGGTGTTGAAATTGTATTGGGCACAAATGGTGATGTAAGCGTGTATAAAAAAACGTGGCACAACCAAGGAAGTGCCGAAGGATCCGGGTGGTTATCACCAACCAAGGATAATCTTGTGGCCCAGTGGAAAGAGCCAACTTATGTTAGGAAAGTTGATGGAAACAAAGTTTATTATGAGTTGCATTTAAACGAATGGTCAAGTGTGGTAAGAAATAATGGGTGAATTTTACACAAAGAATAAAAAAGGCGAATATTTGCCAGTTGAATTGGTGCAAATTTTTGGAAAAGATCTGAGTGGGCACCTTGTTGTTGTTAGGGTTGGAAGCGATGAGCATCCGGCATCAGCCCGTGATTTAGACGAAACTGTTGATAGTTTTAATAACGCGGATTTTTTGAAGGGACTAGACAATTTAAGTATTGTGATTACTCCTTTTCAGATTGATGTTGACGTGTTTCCAAAGGAAGATTTGGGCGGCAAAAGTATATTTTTGCAAATTACTAGCGGACAAGATGTTGCTATGTTGGAAGAACAGATTCGTAAAATATATAATAATATAAAGAAAAAGCATGAAACCATTGTGGTTCCAACCCCGTTAAAAGTTTCTGAGTATAGACAGGCGCAGGACATACTTAAGCGCTGCCAGATTCGTAAGGAAAGGCGAGGAAATAAGGCTAGATGAATATAAGTATTTAAAAATCTAAAGTCTTCAGGAGAACAAAAAAATTTATGACAAAAACCTTTATAATTGACACTAATGTTTTGCTTCACGACCCTAAAGCATTGTTTGCGTTTGAAGATAACGAAGTGGTTCTTCCGCTTGTAGTCTTGGACGAACTGGATAAGAAAAAAAGTGGAATAGATGAAGTTGCAAGACATGCAAGAATGGTCATTCGTTCTCTTGACGAACTAAGATTGGAGGGAAAACTTCACGAAGGAGTAAAGCTTTCTCGTGGTGGAAGCCTGAGAGTGGAAAGTAATTTCCATGATAAATTGCCTATAGGATTAGATGCTAATAGAATGGACAACAGAATTATTGGTGTAGCCTTGGGTCTTCAGGAAAAAGCTGAAATTGGCCGCAAGATAGTCATGATATCTAAGGATATTAATTTAAGGGTTAAGTGTGATGCGCTTGGAGTTATGTCGGAAGATTATAATGCGGATTCGGTAGCAGAAAATGCCAGTTTGATTTATAGCGGAAATTCTGAACTTATTATTGATGATGCTTTAGTTGATCGTTTTCATAAAGACGAATTTATTGAATTAATTGGTTTGGGTGATTTTTGCCCTAACCAGTATGTTCATATTAAATCTGTAAGTAATCCTAAGAAATCAGGTCTTGCCAGAGTGGATAAAGACAGGTTGGTGAAAATCAAGACACACAGTGTGTGGGGAATTACATCTAGAAATAAAGAACAGGCGTTTGCTCTGGACGCTTTATTTAATCCAGATATTAAATTGGTGACCATGGTTGGTACGGCGGGCACGGGAAAAACTTTACTCGCTGCGGCTGCTGGTATTTCACAATTATTTGATTCACATATTTACAAAAAACTTATAATGACCAGGCCAGTACAGCCAATGGGAAAGGATATTGGTTTTCTTCCCGGAGATATTGATGAGAAGATGAAGCCGTGGATGGCTCCTTTGCAAGATAACCTCGAGTTATTGTTTTCTGATAAGGGTGCTAACTTTCTTGATATGCAAAGAGAGGCAGGATTAATAGAGGTAGAGGCTTTGACATATATCCGTGGAAGAAGCATTCCAAAATCATTTATAATTATCGACGAAAGCCAAAATCTAACATTGCATGAGATCAAGACTATAATTACTCGTGTTGGTGAAGATTCAAAGATAGTTCTAACTGGTGATATTATGCAGATAGATAATCCGTATATTGACAGCGTTGACAATGGGTTATCTTGCGTAATAGAAAAGTTTAAGAACCACTCTATAGCCGCGCATGTAACTTTGACTAGAGGAGAGCGTTCACAGTTGGCTACGCTGGCATCTGAGATATTGTAATGGCACATCCGCAATATACACATGAAGATATAAGATTAGTAATAGAAAACAAACGAGGGGTTTTGTTATCCACAGAGTATAAAAATAACAAAACCCATCTTGAAATTTTATGTTTAAAGTGTAATAAGGTTTGGTTTCCCGCATTTGCTTCTATTTTGAAAGGATGTTGGTGTAGGTGTTGCAGAAATCCCGTAAATTCGGATATTATAGGTCAAAAGTTTAACCACCTAATAGTAATTAAATTTAATGAAAGAGTTGCCAATAGAGTATATTATGATTGTAAATGTGATTGCGGCAGCGAAAAAATTATAAAAGCTAGAGAAGATGGTTTAAAAGGCGGTACAGCAAAATCGTGTGGATGCACAAGAGTAGAAAATCTTATTGGTCAACAATTTGGTGATTTAACAATTATATCAAAAATTGAAAAATATAATAAGAAAAATCACAAGAAAATTTTTTGGGAGTGTGTTTGTAAATGTGGCGCAAATGTTATAGTAAGATCTGGTAGGTTATATAACAACAGCGCATGCAAAAAATGTTCAAGAATATTAGATATTTGCAACAATGTTTATGGTAAATTAACAGTTTTGCGGATTGATTATAATTACAAAACAAAAGCAAGATGGCTTTGCCGGTGCGAATGTGACAATATTGTGTCAATTAGGTCAGCTAGTCTTATAAATGGTTTATCAAGGTCGTGTGGTTGCTGTCGTCTAATATCAGAGGATGAAGTTTTAACATTGGCGGAAAACATCCTAGGAAGTGGGTATGAAATCAAGAGGCATTGCCGTCTGGACTTTCTTGGACGGCAGCATGTAGATGGCGCTGTTTATAAAGATGGGAAATTGTTGTTTTGTGTCGAGTATGATGGGATACAGCACTTTAAGCCAATTGAATTTTGGGGAGGAGTGGACGGATTGAAAAAGTATAAGATGTTAGATAGGAAGAAAAACAAGATATTTAAAAAGGAAAATATTCCTTTGATTAGATTTTCATATAAAGACGTTATTACCGAGGAATTGGTAGTTGAAAAACTGAAAGAGTTAAAAATACTATAAATTTTAAAAAAGAAAGTGTAAGATATAAAGTATGGTAGCAAATAATGAAAAAGAAAAC
>Ga0315284_10001582_pt1 | contig 32537 bp, 8 predicted proteins | sample YL17G09_16_MG_FD_203696 | JGI IMG/M metagenome (GOLD analysis project Ga0315284, IMG submission 203696) | Sediment microbial communities from Yellowstone Lake, YNP, Wyoming, USA - YL17G09_16 | ecosystem: Environmental > Aquatic > Freshwater > Lake > Sediment | place: USA: Wyoming | collected... | reverse complement strand
AGCTCAAGCTATTAAAGATGCAGGTGGTATTATAATAAGAGTTGATAGACCAGGTTATAAAGCTACTAACGCACATTTATCAGAAACAGCGTTAGATGACTGGAATTTTGATTATAAAGTACAAAACGGATCTGATTTACTATCTTTGATGTTCTCTGTACATACTATTTTAAATAAGATAAAATGAATATTTTACACATTTCTGATACTCATGGTTTCCATGGAATGTTTCCTAACGAACGCTTTAAAGATATAGATGTAGTTATACACTCAGGTGACTGTTCTAACTGGATGGATCCCTATCGTAATGAACCAGAAGTTAGAGATTTTATAGAATGGTATGCGTCTATACCCGTTAAACATAAGATTTATGTAGCAGGTAATCACGACACTTCTATAGAAAAAAGAATGGTAACACCTGCAGACTTTGCACAGAAGGATATCATCTACCTAGAAAATGCTAGCACTACTATTGACGGTATTAAGTTTTGGGGATCCCCGATCACACCCACATTTGGTACATGGGCTTTTATGAAAGCTCGTGAAAAGATTAACAAAGTTTGGGAGACTATACCAGAAGATATAGATGTGCTTATTGTACATGGTCCACCAAAAGGTGTACGTGATCTTAGTTTTGATAGAGATGGTAACTTAGAAATGTGTGGATGTTCTGCACTAATGAAGAAATGTTGGAAAATGAAAGATGAGTTAAAACTTGTAACATTTGGACATATTCATAATATGGACGGGGTTGATACAAACCAAGGAATATCTCATTATTCTAAAACAAAAACTATTTTTTCTAATGCATCATGTGTATATGATGGAAAATTTAACGAAGGACTAACTTCTTTTGGTAATATAATATGTTTATAACATGTTAATAAATATAAGGCACTTCTTTAAATTATTAATTAACTTTAAGAATCTTTAAACACTTTAAAACCAAAAAGTTATGACAAACACTTACAAAAGAGTTAGCAGAAACATTTGCAAAGAAAACAATTCTTATCGTGTACGTTGCAAATTAAATGGTGTTATGCACAGTAAAAACTTTACTACTAGAAAAGAAGCTATAGCTTATCGCGATAGTTTGATGAAATAGTTAGTGAAAAACCAACCAAAGAGAGGGGGAGAAAACTAAAAAGTTCTCCCTATTTTTTTAAACTAAAAACTTAATATGCCAGCAGGAATAGATACGTTTGGATTCGAAGACTTAGAAGTGAGAGTTTATGACCCAGCTACTAAAACAATTCTCAAAAGATTTAAATCATATAAGAGAGCAGGTTATGAACTAGGATTATCCTCAGATGTTGTAAGAGATGCATGTTTAGCAAAGAAAAGAAAATACTCACCAGCTCTTGATCAAGAAGTTGCATTAAGATTAATGAATAAAAACAAATAAAATGAAAAACATAACAATTGATGGTTTTACTTAAAAAACTTTTATTTTTTTATAAATTAAGGTATAATTGTAAATATATTTCTAATTTGATTAAGTATAAATAAGACATGTATTCATATAAAGAAAATGGTAAAACGGTTTTTACAGCGCTCACCCATATAAATAGGGGATCGTGCTGTGGTAGAAACTGTAGACATTGTCCTTATACTAAACCCCGTAAAAAAGGAAATAATATGAAAAAGAAACAAGCACTATACTTAGATGATGAAAGAACCCCGGTTGATGCTCTCCCGGATCATGACCCCTGGGTAGTTGTAAGAAACTATGATGAGTTCACTGATTGGATAACTAAAAACGGTGTACCAAACTTTATAAGCTTTGATCATGATCTAGCTGACGAGCACACAGATGACTATTACAAGCAGTTTCTTGAACAAGGATACCAACACCCCTCTTATGACTCATACAAGGAAAAAACAGGCTTAGATTGCGCTAGGTGGTTAGCTGAGTATTGTCAGAAGACAGGAGAAAAGATTAACAGAGTGTCAGTTCATTCTTTTAACCCCGTTGGAGGAGCTAATATCCAAAGCTATATCAATGGATTTAAGAAACATATGGACTGGGATGAAGACTGTTTTATGATGAAACATAAGTTTACAGACAAAGAAGGGGGAATTTAATCCCCCCTTTTCTTATTTAACGTAGAATGATTTAACTGTATCAAACGATCTCCATCTATTATACTGGTCAAGAATTGGTAGAATATCACCCCATTCTTTGGATATTTTAAGTCTACCTTTATTTGGACCCTTAGTTATATATATTTTTTCTCCTGTAACCGGTGATGCTAAGAAATTAAAGGTTGCACCTAAAGCTTCATATGCGTTAGATATAAATGTAGTAAGAGCTATTGGATTCTTTACAAACTGAATAGCTGCGGGTGGATTTATAGCTGCTGAAATCTCATCTTGAATACGATCAAATTGATATATAAAGAAGTTAGTTAAACGTTTTGTTTCATCATCATCATCATCAAGATCATCAGCAAGTCTAGATAATAGTATTTTAAGACCTAATGCTCCAATAAAAAACGCTAATTGTCCTAGTAACTTATAATGATTTGCTTTCTGATTTTCTGTTAATGTATCCCAAGCTTCTGTAATAGAACTCATATCTCTCCAGTATCCAAGAAGTCTAAAGAAACTTCTGTAACGTCCTTCTGTTTGACCTAAGTTTTCATTATAATACTCTGACCCCCATTGCTGTCTAATAAAAGGATAAACCCATTTATGGAACTGTCCAGCAAGTTCTCCTAAAAGATTTGCTTGAATTACCATTCTATCTTCATAAGAGTAGTTACCATGAATACTCTTATTCACTTCATAAACATAGTTTGTAGTGTCATATCTATCTTTATCACTTTCTTCATAGAATTTTGAATCTAGTATAAGCTCACCTGTTTTTTGATCAAAACTATGTGCATCATATATACTAACTTCTTCATTAGTAACTTTATTCTTGAAAGTTCTAGACATTAAAATAGCGATTCCCACTTTTGTTTGAACATTATATTCCGCAGACTCTGCTAAAAAGTATGCTGAGTCTAGAATTCTATCTGCAAAATCTGCACCTAGTTCACCAGATTGGAGTTTTCTCATCATTCTATATTTTTTAACAAGAGCTTCATATTTACTATCTGATTCATTAAACTCGTAGAAAGGACTATTTGAATCTCTCGATGCTTTTAACTTCCTAGTATTTTTACTTACTAAAGAATTTAGTATAAAGTCTGAGTTATATTCTTTTATAGCTCTTATGTATGCTGCTTTCTTAAAATAAACACCTCCAGCAGCTTCTGTAGCATCATTTATATTACCTACTACATAGTTATTTATTTGTCCAAATACGTTTAAACCTACTCCTTTAAGAGACATATATCTCATTAACTTACGAGTGATTGATCCCCATTTGCTTTTAAATGGATTATTGGTTCTATAATAGACCATATCCATCCATTTCTCAAGTCTTTGTACAGCTAAAGCATTATCAGCTGAAAACAAAGCATTTACACCACTTTCAAGACCACTATTAACTTTACTAGTAATAACATTACCTGCTTCAGATCTTTTAGTATACTTACGAGTTTTCATAGTTCGTAGTATAGATTTAACAGAACTTTCAAAATCACTCATCACCTGAAAGTTCTCAGCCATGTGAGCAAAGTCAATGATATTTTTTACCATATCAGTACTTATCTCATCTTTAGTTATCTTCTGCTTTTCCATTCTGATTAAAGCTTGTAACTTTTTTCTTTTAACTTTAAACTCATCATGTGTTATTTTCTTAGCAGCTAAATCCTTGTAGACTTCTTTTATACTATTTTCAAGATTTGTAATTCTTTTTTCTGATTTAGTATCCCCAGTATAAAATATTGGAATAGACTTAATAATATTACCATCCTCATCCAGCATTACTGTTTCATTATATGTTTCAATACTAAATGGATTAAGATCTCGCATACCCTTAGTAAATGATTTTACATGACCCTCGCCTTTAGATTTAACAGTATTAAGCATAGACCCTCTCATTACAGGAAGACGATTCATCATTTCCCTAGCTTGAGATGCTGGTAGTTTCTTTAATAGTTTATCATATAGAGTGGTCCATTTTTCATAAAACTCTCTTTGTGCTACACCTAGAGGATCTGTCGCTGTCATTAATTTAACATACTTTTCATCCCTCATGTCTGTACCATCACCTGCTATTTCACGAACTTCAACGTATTCTGATTTTGCAAATCTTCCACTACGTTCAACAACTCTACCTTTGAATTCAGATCCAAAAGTACCCTTTTCCATTACAGCACCTAAATAGGTAACTTCAGGTTGGAAATACTTATCTAAGAATTGGTTGTATGCTTTATCTGTTAAACCAGATCTTCTTCTCCATTCATAGAACAATACATTACCATCTTCATCTAATCTCTTAAATATATATTGGTATTTTGCACGAGCTTGTTTAAATTCATCTGAATACTTATGATAATTACCATCTACAACATTACCGTTGTTATCCATTTCTTCTGGTGAATTAAACTTACGCTGCTCTTGTTTTGCTTTTTGAAGTTTAATATTAAAGTCAAGATCTTCTTTTGAAACAGCTGTTAAATTATAAACAGGTCTATATTTTAAAGTGTTACCAGATTCATCTACAAGAGTATCTTTAATTGATCTTCTTAATTTATAATACTGTTTACCTATTTTGCTTATGATGTATCCAGTAATTTTACCATCGTCACCGGTAGAAATCATAAAGTCAAACATGTGTAACTTATCTATAGTTAACGCAGCAACTTTATTACCTGCTTCAGTTATTTCTCTAGCTACACCATCGACAAAATCAAATATTTGTTGTCTTAAAGCTTTATATGCTTTATCAAGATTAGAAAGAATAGCATCTTTACTATTAGCTAAGTCACCGAACATAAACTGATCCCAACTAATGTCTTCAGCTTCTTCTATTACTTTCTCAAGTTCTTCTCTTGTTAAATCCCTATTAGTTCTTTCAGCAACAAAATCAGTTACAAAGTCTTTAATCTGTACTTCTATATCTTTTAATGTACCATCTATAGAAATCATAGCTTCTTTAGCAAGCTTTGTAATAGTAGGGTTATTTAAAAAGTTTTCTGGGTTAAATAAAAGATCTTTATAACTAAGCAAATCAGTCTCTGCTTCTAGCATATAAGAAAGTTTTGCTTCTGTAGATCCTTTTTGAGATGCTATGTTTTGATCGTGATTTTTAACCTCAGCGTTTACATACTTAATTAAATTGTAGAAAGCATTTGCTGGAGAACCAGATGTCATAGCTTCCTTCATCAATGTTATAACATTGTTTAAACGCTCTAAGTATTCATCAGATGCTACAGTTTTACCTCTAGTAGTTGTATTAATCTCCTCAAAGTAAGCTCTACGTTTTTCAAACTTATCAATCATATTCTCTATAATAGTCCTAATATTCTCAATTATTTGTTGATTCTCAGGACGAGCTTGTTCTTGAGAAAGAGAACGAATAAGCTTAGATTTTTCAGCTGGTTGTGTAGGTATCACCTTATTAACCATCTCTGTATAATCAGCTAATGTATGATCAACATATCCCTGGAATTCAAAGTCTGTTATAATATCACCATCTCTTGTACTTTTAAAATGCATTGTTTTTACAGACCTCACTTCAAAATTAGAAAGTTCAGAACGTATATCAATCATTCTCTTATAAGCATGTTGCTGTATACCATGTTGTTGTCTAGTAGATAGTTTACCACCAAAGAATACTGATTCCTCAGAATCTATTTCATACGGGAAATCATACTTTTTAGTAAAGATGTCTAGAGATAAAGATGTTTTAAGATCTATAATATCCATTACACCTTTAGGATCAATAAGTAACATATCCATTTTACCAGCTGTACCACTAGCAGGATCTGCTAATATAAGCTGTGGAATTACAATAGTACCTGTGCCTCTCCAAGCATCCATATAATTCATGAATGTGTCGTAGAACTTACGAGCAATATCTTTATTAATATATACTAGTTGTGGTTGTATGAAGTCCCAATCCCTATTTAATGCTACAGAGTTCATTATAAAGTCAAACTCTGTACCTACGTTTCTATTGAATTCAAACTTACCGTCATCATCTATAGTTCCTTTTATCTTACTAGTTACACTAGAGTATTGTTCTAGAGTATCCATATCAGTGTAACTATGCTCTTCATCATTATAGATGACATTATTATCTAAAAGTGTTTTTACAACAAGCTTTTGTTCTTCTGTTGCGTTCTCAAGGATTTCGTTAATGATACCTTTTTCTTCTTCTGATAGATTAAAATTAGTCGATGTTGGAACATTTAAAAATTTGAATGATACTGAACCATCCATCAAAGATGCTATCTGAGAAATACTAGAATTTGAAGGAATATCAGTAACATATAGACTATCTTTTCCGGTTATTTTACGGATAGTAGACTTAATCCAATCTAGTATTGTATTTAATACTTTCTTAAGACCTCTATATTCTTTTTCATAACCACTCTGAAGTCTATCTGTAAGACCCTGTTGTAGTCCTCTAGTTGCTATTTCAAGATTTATATCATCTTGCGTAAATCCTCTTTCTTTTGTATACTGAGCTTCTATTTTACTTACTAAATCAGGGAAACTAGTTCTAATTTCATTGAGTAAATTATCAAATAGCTCTGGGTTATCTATACTCATTGCTGCTACAAAAGGATGTAAAAACTCTTCTACAATCATATCCGGTGTGAATCTACCTAGTACAAGGTAGACAGTTCCATCTTTAGAAAAAGCATTTACAGTGTTAGTATTAACAGCATACTGACCGTCAACTATACCTGCAACCTGATCTGGGGTGATAAACTCAAAATTAATCTCTGGAAATAACTTCCTCATTCTATTAATAAGATCCATTACTATTTCATCAGGAGCATTTTTAGATAGGGTTTTTTGTGACAGGTCATCTATTTTAATTTTACCATTTTCCATCTCACTTGCAACAAGCATATAAGATGTATCATTTTGAGAGTTAAAATTCTTAAGTCTGTTAGCCACTTGGATAAACTCTTGTTCTATAATTGGTGTTTTAACAGCACCGATTGATTTCATCACACTTTCTTTAGTATCCTCAGCTAAAACGTTTTTATCTGTTTTAATTCCAAGATCATATTTATTATCACTTTTTGGTTGATTCAAAGAGTAAAGAACTGGTTGTTGTAATTTAAAGTTAGTAAGATCTATTCTATATGTAGGAGTATTATTATTAGCAAAATCAGCAGATTCATATTTTAAATCTATACCACGTATTTTACTTAAACCTATATACATAATACCAACTTCTAGATATTTACCTCCTGTTAACTTTAATATTTCATCATAAATATTAGACGAATATGAATTATCCTTATTATATTTAGCTATTGCTTTTTTTATAATAGGTACAGCATCAACTGTTATATCATTTTTTGAGTTTATACCTTCATCTGTTAAATACCTAGATAATAAATTTGAATCATATACTTTTTTAGCTAATTCAACATAATAATTATTCTTTTGAATAGGGTCCATAACAACTTCTTCAGGACCAGCATATATAGCTGCTGTTCTAATATTACCTTGAGTAAGCTCAGTCATTTTAGCTCCCGAAAAATAAAGAGGAACCCCATCTTTTTTTGATTTTATAATCAAATCTGTTAAAACAGGAGTTAGGTATACATCTGAAAATTTAATTATATCTCCAGCTTTTGATATTCCATCTGCAATATACTGATCTAATGTATAAGCTATTTTAGATTGTTCAACTAAATAACCAACGTTAAAAGCAACATTTTTCATCATGTCATTAAACTCATCTTGCTTTATTTTTTCAAAAATATTTAATGCTGCTTTTCTTTGATTTGCTGCATAATATGCATTGCGATTAACAATATAGCTTCTTAAAAAAAGATTAAAATCTTTTCTCATTTTCTTTTTTAATCCTGCAATCTTAGCATAAAAAAACTGTTCAGCACTTTTTTTTCTTTTTGCTCTTACAGTATTAGTTTTCATAATATCATTTGCTATACTTGACATTACAGAAACTACATTAGATAAATGAATTTTTGTTGGAGTTGGTTTATATATAGCAGTGGTTAACTCATTACTTCTATCTGCAGATAAATCTTCTCCTTTAAATTTTGTTATTTTGTAATTTGAATAAAATCTATTCCCAAGGTCTATTGTATATCCTGTATATTTTTCAAATAAACTAGCAAGTTGTTCATAAACATAATCATTAACATTTTCATCATTATTAAATCCTTCTTCCATGGTATATGCCATAGAATATAGTTCTAACAAATCATCTTTAAATCCTCTATAAATAAGATTATCTAATATTGCTTTTTTAGAATATTCGTTATCAAGATTTTGCTTAGCATATACAAGATTTTTAATTGACTGTTCTTCTAATGCTCTAAGTTCTTCTATTTTATGTTTAAATCTATCATAAAAAGATGTCATATTTAATACAGATGAGATATCAAAATCATCTGTAAGATCTAATGATTTGTCAAACATACTAGTAAAATATTCTGCTATTTCATTAGAAAAATATTTAAGATAGGCATCTTTACCATACATCTGTATAAAAGCTGCTAAATAAAGACTTTTTACTTTATTTTTTAATTCACTATCAGAATTTTTACGTTCAATAGATTTTCTTAATGTTTCTACTTGATCACTTTGGATCTCGTGTAACATTCTTGCTGTAGTTTTATCTTTATCATCATTTACAGTAAGAACTGTACCCCAAGCAAATGGATTTATACCTGTGTGTCCCGAAGTAAAATATTTATCATATACGTAATATCCAGTTCTATTATGTGAAGAATTATTTTGAAACTCATTTTTTAAAATATTTGTAAGTCTATAGTTATTATATTGAGAAACATATCCATCTTCAGATCTAATACTATACACATTAGCTAAATATGAATCTATTTCATTAACAAATTCATCAGTAGAAATAGTTTTAAGTTCTGGGTTTTCTTCTTTTATTTTATTCCTGATATCATTTAATAAAACAAGTTCATCTTTTTTTACACCATCTACTTTAACATCACTGTTTAAAGATATTCCTATTTTTGAATACTTTTTAAATATTCCTTCTTTAGAAAATAAAGTGATTGGGACAGGGAAAAAGTCTTTTATCATTTTATCTGTCATACTAGCTATAGGAAGACCTCCAGTATTTTGAGATATAGATTCTTCAAAACTAGTTTTAAGTTTATCTATGGTCTTATTTAAAAACCTAGATTTAAGTTTATATCGTTTATTAATAAGATCTTGAACTTCTTTACTATCATTTTCAATAGTACTATCAATATAAATGCTATTACCTTCATTGTCAAATATGTCACCTATTATACTTTCAGCTTCATACTGCTCATAATACTGTTTTAGTAAATAAGCATATTCTTTTGCATCCATTAAATCAGATACATCGGAAGCTAGAATTCTAGCAGCTGCTGTACTAAATACTGGAGATACTTCAGAAGGTGCTTGATATACACCTAACTTTTCTTTAACCCAGTTAATAAAGTTTGTCCACCACTTAGCAAATGCAGAATCTTCTGGAAGTTTATCTTTCTCAAGTTGTTTGATTTGATCTGCTATCACCTTACCTATAGCTTCTTCTTGAAGAGCAAATTCTGTATCGTAAAGTTTTGCATAGTCAGACTCCTGGACATCTTTTAATGTAGGATGATCTTTAATTGCGTCTAATAACTCTTTTTTAAGTTCAGAGTTATCATCTAAAAGTCTAAACCATAAGTGAGCTGCTTCTTCTGGTAGTTTATTCCATGCTGTAGGTCGTTTATCTATATTATCTGTAATCTTAATTGTAGCATTTAAAAAATCAACCATTGCATCTGCATCAATAGGATTACCCTCGGTATCAGTAATTTCTGCTACATCTAAGTTTGCTCCAGCTGCTGCAATAAAGTTATTGAGTTTGTTAAGAGTTTCCATCTTAACCTCATCAATAGGTTGAACCTCAGATGTTAATGAAAATAATTGTTTTTCAGTATCGTCTTCGTTTTGATGGTATATATCATGTTTTACTTGTAAATCTTCAAAGAATGCATCATTAGGTATAGCATATACATCTCCAGGAACAACACCATCTGTTCTGTAATATGGCATTTTTTCTAATCTGGGAGAATCTTTAGACTTTGTAGAAAATGTCATACCTTCTAAAGTAACACCGTATTTTTGCTTAGCAACATTAGTATATTGTTGATTAAGTAAAAAGAACTTAGCGTCAAGCACTTTCATATCTTTATCCATAACACCCTTTTCAATAAGTGCATTTATTGCATTACTCTTGACATTACAAATCTTAGCCATACGGTTTTAATTATATTTTAACAAGTAAAATCATCTTTAGTTAAGTCGTTAGGATCTACTTCATCAGCACTTCCTTTCTTTATAATAGCATCTTTATCTGCTATTTTAGGAAACTTTTTACCCTTTTTAGGTTTTTTAGTTTCTTCTTTTGTTTCTCCCTTAACCCTTTCTAAAAATTCAGCGGGAGTTTCGTTAGTTAAGTTCTGAACAACTCCACTCTTTATGATACTGATCACCTTATTTTTAATAGACACAGTGTATCCTAAATTCTCTATCTGTGTTTTAACTGTACCTTCTTCTTTAGGAGCAGCTTGTTCTTCTAAATTAGGAACAGATTCTACCCCGTCAGGTGATGTTATATCTTCAGCATACTCAGCTTCTGTAGGAAGATTTTGTGCTTTAACATTTGTACCTGCTGGTCCCATCCGATCCATAGCTTCTAATTCCTCTTGTGTTAATGCAGGAGGAATATCATTTGCAGAAATTGTAGGGGTTCTAGAGTAATCTCTGATCTCCATACCTCTCCAGTACTTTTTAACAAACTCAGCTGTTGGAACATCTCCAAATAACTCAGCAACAGGTACTTGCGAATTTACACCTTTAAGTTGAATTTTAGTATATATTCCTCTAGGAGCAATAAACTCGTATTGTTTATTAAACATTTTACTCAAAGGAGTGTCTTCAAATTCAGTGTTATTTTTAACTGTACTTATACTTTGAAGAGCATATACACCACCTTGTGTTTTAATAACATAAGGAAGGGTTATACCAAGTTTACCTGGAGCATATGATTTAACATACAATCCTTTAGCATTTAATGCTTTTATATTAGCAACCAATGGAGCTTTTTCTTCATCATCCATTCTACCTTTATTAATAACTTCTACAGTTATTTCAATTGGATTATCAAGAGTACCTTCCATTACAGTAGAAGTATATGTTTTTCTTTTAACATCTGTAAACAGATCAATAATAATCTTATTTTTATCTGTAGTGTTATCTTTCTTAATAGCAAATCTAGCTGGTTTACCTAATTCACCTTTTTCAATCTTATCAGAAATAGGTAATGTTTTGATATAGAAACTATTAGTAATATGTGGAGTGTACATTTTAATAAACTCCTCAACCATATCTTTAAAGCTTTTACCAAATATTGACATGAAAGCTTCATATCTATCACCGTCTTCCTCATATCTTTCTAATGTATCCTGAGCAAACATGTTTCTAATATTGAACATTGTTTCACCCATAAACTCATCAAACATAAAAGTTGGAAAAACCCTCATTAAACCATCTGAACGGAACATAGTACCATCTTTTACAATAGTGTATGCAAATAAAGATAGTGCTACAGATCTAGTTCTTTCATCTGAATAAAGCTCTATAAATGAGTTTTGTAGTTTATCAAGTTGGTATGAATCTAGTTTACCCCAGCTAGAAGGGCTTAGATGACTAATTCCCTTGTTATTATCCTGGTTCAACAGAAGTTTACCATCTCTGATTTTACCTTGTGGAATAGCGTTTAAATAACGATTGAGAAGATAGTTCTTAGGAAGAATAGATCTACCATAGTTTACAATTTTAACTATATCATCAACGTCAACATCAACATTGTATACTAAATTGTTATTTAATAGTTTAGCTAGATCATCTCCTCTATCTCTAAGTGATTTTGTATATGCTTTAAGACCAAAGAATAAAGTTAAGTTATTTTTTAGTTTAGAATCAAATACGCTTCTCAAAAAGAAAGGAACTTCAAACTGTCTTAGTGTAGCATCAAATACTTGGTTAAACAAATTAGACTTAGTAATGAACATAGTTTTAGCTAATTCATTATTTAACTGAGTGTTTGCTTCCCAGTATGCTGACATAATTTTGTTTTCACCATTAAAGAGACCTCTTACATCGATAGGAATATCAGACTTATTAAATATATCATCTTCTAAACCAAAACCCAAAGTGTCATTGGCACGACCCTCAATCTTTTCCCAATCGTTTAACTCAGTACCAGGACCTTTCACTATTTTCATTAATTGAGATACAGATGAAAATGCAAAGTTTTGTTTTTCAATTTCTAAGAAATGTGAAAATACACTTAACTGATTTTCAGGACTAGGTTTATTAATAGCTTCAAGAATTAAAGCTGTTGTTAAAGGTTGAACCGTAGCAACTTCTTCACCACCTACTGCTGCTACTAAATCTTTCATCATTGACCTAGCAATAGACTTACGACTTTCTGATCGTGCAACCTGAACTTTATATCCTTTTTGCATAACCCTTCTATAGTATTCTTTTACTACAGGATTAAGAATCATTCCCACAGCTAGTTTAAATGGAACTCCTCTACTAATAAGATCAGATACTAAACCTACAGCATTAATATTTAAGTTAAATTTAGCAGCTCTTCTATTTTTAGCATTATCGGTCATTGCTGTAATAGTAGCTGAGTTATCATTCATGATACGTGAACCAGTAAAGTCATTAGTAACTTTACCGTCTTTGATAAGAGCAGTTTTGGTATTACCATAACTATTAAAAGAAACACCATCAATAGTTAAAGAATACACATCATCACCTTCTCTTACAGGAACATTATGCTTATTTAATAATGTATAGGACATCATTGCATTAACTGCAGCACCTACGTTAATTTGACCTTCTTTATTATTACGTTGAGCTATAGTTTTACCCATTAAATGATCATTATCCATATTAATCTCTTCGTTAATACCTTTAATTAAATCTGGATCTTGTTCAAGTAATTCTAGGGGTCTTTCTGAAGCGGGTTCAAATGCAATACCTGTACTAGTTTTATATGAGTTTGTTAGAAGAGCATACTTAGAATCTAGAATAAGGTTGTTTAATCTACCTATATTAAGTTCACCTTGTCTTTTAGAAAGAGCTTCATACTTAGCTTTTGTAACCGGCATGTTCATTCCTTCCATTGCATCAAAAAGAATAAATCTATCAAGTCTGTTCTTTTCAGTTTTAAGAGTTCTCATATACCCGCCAATAACAGACATGTTTTTACTCTTTTTATCTAGCTCAGCATTCAGCTCCTGAATATTATCATTTAACTTTAGAATTTGATCTTTAACAAAATCAGCAGCTTTAGATCTAACTTCTAAATATTCTTTTTCAGTCATACTATCCTGCTCATCTAAGCTAACAGTAAAATCATATGTAGGATCTTCTGCTATCATATTAAGCAACCATTCTGTATCATTAAGCTGATCTAAAGCTTCTTGATAAACAGACCCTTCAGCATATATCTTCTGACGAACACTAAAAAGATCATCAAGCATTGTTAAAATACCCTGATATCTTTCATCCTGCTCTTTCATTTCAAAGATATAGTTCTTAAGAGCTTTATTATTTTTAGAGTTCCAAAGGATATACTCATAAAAAGAGTTCTCTTTATTATAACCATACGGTATAAACTCAGTAACCCATTTTTTAGTTGCTTTATCAAATTTAGCTTTAGTATAAAAGTCTGCTATCTGAGTGTATAATTTATCCACGTCAAAGTCAGATCCAGATATTTCAATAAGTTCTTTAGGGAAAACTGCAGATGAACCGTAGAATGCAGGCATAAAATCTACCAACTTAAGACCTATCATGGAGTGAGCATCCTGTGCAGGTGTACGTATACTAAATGCTCTAAGTATTTCATCAGGAAGTCTTTCACCAGGTTTAAGTTGCATAAACTCACGGAAGTGAGCTGGCATCATAAACTCACTAAAAGGTAATGCTCCTGGAACTGGATTACCATCTTCATCAACTACAGTTACATTATGTCTAAGTTCATCTAGGAAATAATCACCTATACGAATCTCATCTTTAGCAAGATCTTTAATTGAAGCATATGCATCTGGATCATCATCATATTCAGCATCTGTAACTACTTCCCAAGCTAATGGTATACCATCTTTAACTACAGTTGCACGCTTAATCTTTTTAACACCAAAGTCAGAAACGAGAGTTAAGGAGTGTCCAGGAACCTGCTGAGAAAGAACACCTTTACGGAAATAAGATAAGAACAATTCCTCATATTTATTTTTAGTATAAGGATGATTCAAGTCATATTTAGGAATAAGTTCTCCTGTTTCTGGATCTTCTGTTACATCAAAGAACTCTATAAGTTGTGTACTTGCTCCTGATTTTTTAAGTGTTTCAACAGCATTCTTTTGGAACTCACCAAGTTTTGGAGTTATTTTACCTTCTTGTACTGAAATAGTAAACTGATTACGAGCAGCTCCTATATCAAATATTTGATTACGTGCTCCTATATAAGATGTTTTAACCTTTTGAGCTACTGCTGACTGGTAAACATTTTTTACAGTTTTAATATTAGTGCTTTCACCACGGAAGATAACACCTGTTTTATCATTCTGCTCAGTATCAATAATTTGCATACCCTGAGTAGAATCGGTTATAGACTTTTTGTTTGTAGGGTTTTCTACCTGCAAACGCATATATCTATTATCAAGCTTGTAATAGTGATTATCAGCTACATCAAAAGTATCAATATCACTAGATACATTTATTTTAAGCATCTTAGCAGCTGAAATAGGAATAGAATAACCAACAGTTTTATTTCTTTCTTCAAAAGCTTCTAAAGAAACTCTCTTATTATGAAGAGTTTCCATCCCTGGACGAGCTTGCCAGTTACTGTTATCTTTTAAAAATCTATTAAGTCCTTCTGTATCTAAGTTCTCTTTTAATCTTTCAACTACTCTTCTACCTTCTTTTGTAAGAGTAGAAGTATATTCTTTTGTTAAAACAAAAGCTGATGTTTTAATATACATCTTACCATCGTCATATACAATCTTTTCAACTTTTAGCTGACCATTATTACGTATTGTACCATTTACACCAAATACTTCTTCTGGTGTAAGTTTTTCACCACGATCTATTTTATCTAGAATACTAGCTTTAAATGTATCAAGTCTACCTAAAGAAAACTGATTATATCTAAATGCTTTAGTAGTATACCATGTTTGACCATTTGCTCTTTCATGTTCTTGCTTAGAGTAATTACCTATAAATGTAGGATCATCATGCATAGTTACAAATGAATTTGTATAAACTTCATTTATACCAAGTTCTGGGGCTATAACAGTACTTCTAAAATTATAACCTTGTGCATTAGAACCAGCAGCACGTTTTACAGAATCAATAAAGTCTTTTAATGTTGCAGACTGATCACCATAATAAAGCTTGTTAAATGACATTGTATTAATGTAATCATTAATAAATACCTGAGCAATATTACTTCTAAAGTTATTAACAAGATTTAATCTTGTCATTCTTGCTGTAGGTTTCTGTAACGCTTTACCATAAAGTTCTACAGGAAGCATCTGGTTTTCATATACTGTTTTACCATCTTTTTCCTTAATAGATATTATTCCAGCTTCAGAAAGCATTTCAATAAACTCATCTACAATTCCTTTAACACCTTGTTCAGGATCACCTAATACATATTTTTCAATTAGATATCCCACTTCATTCTCTTCATCAACTGTAAGAACTGGGTTATCGCTCTTAGCACGTTCTTCATATTGTGCTGCTTTAGAACCAAGTATATCAGTAAATGATCTGAATTTTAAACCTCTAAGTTTACTATCTGGGTTATCAAAGTCATTATAGTTTTGTATTACATTATCAGTATTATCTTCACTATTAACTCTACTAATACGGTTGTACTCGCTATAAAACTCTTGCATGAAAGCTTCTTTAGCTTCGTCTGTAAGTTTTGTAGCATCACCTTTACCATATACAGATTTAATAATAGGTAGGTTAATTGTATCCCCTGTATTCTTAGCTTCAATAACACGGATTAAACTTCTACTTGTAGTTATATAATCAAAACCAGATTTTGCTTCATTGTTTACTACTGGTATTTGTTCTTCCTTAAGAAGATACATGCTCAATAAAGAAGTTAGGAATTCTCTATCTTTAAATTTACCATAAACAACACCTTCTCTTTTGTTAACTTGTCTACGTTTATCTTCTACCACCTTACCGTCTTTAGTAACAACAGAAGATATCTGACGAAGACCACCCATCCTGGTTATCTTTAATCTATCTAGAATTTTAACAAAGTCACCGTTGTTTAAAATCTGTTGTCCTAAATAAGAATCTGCAATATGTTGATCAGACTCTACTAGTTTCATTAGTTCAGACTTATTCTTAATTACATCTTCTAGGAATGATAAATGGAATGTTGGATACTGATGAGAAGTAACAGTTTCACCCTCTGCGTTTTCAAAACTACTAGACAAAACTGTTTCGTCAAATATAGAGTTAGACTCTGCTATACGCATTAAACGAGAACGGTTTCCTTTGTTTCTAGCTTTTTCAAGTTCAGTGGATGTTTTAGCTTGTTCTTCTTCTGTTTCAGCTTCTTCATCAAGTTCCCCCTCATCATCAAACATACTATCCCCATCAAAATCACTTGTGTTATCTTTAACAAATTCATCAAATGTAATGAATGGGTTTTCTCTTTTACCTAATGTAACAATAAGTTGTGCAAAATCATCTGGTGCTATTGGAACTACACCATCATAAGCTGCAAGAAGTTCTGCTTGTTTTGAAGTGAGTTCTTTCTTACGAGCTACTAATGCTTTAATAACTGAATAGTTATATAGAATAGGAGATATCTTTATACCAGATAGTTTCTCTAATATATTAAGCTCAGTTTCTTTTTGCGCTAGTTCATCATCACTAACTGTAACATCAAGTCTTAATAAGTCATTAAGAGAAGCTAATACAGATGTAAGGTCTTTCCTTTTTTCCTCTGTATATCTATCTTGATAGTTAAACTCAAAGTCAGATTTCCAACGATTAAACTGGTTAGATGCAGCATCTTTAGAGTTAGCTCTAACAAAGAATGCAACTTTCTTTCTAGGGTCTATAATAAGATCCTCATAGTCAACACGGAATAGTGTAAACGCTTTAAATACAGAGTTAAATAACCTAGGATTTTGTGTTATTCTCCATTCATCATATTCATCACTATACTCAAGACCGGTATCTTCTATAAACTTATTTATAAACGCAGCACTATCACTGTTACCTGTTCTAAAAGAAAGAAGACGCTTGATAAACTTTTCTTCTGTTGTAACACCTGACATTACTTTTATAAGACCATTGTAAACAATACCAGCATTTACACCCATGTAAATCTTTTCACCAGTTTCTAGATCAAGGATTTCATTTCCAAACTCATCACCCTGCTCTTTAGCAGTAGCTTGTATATACTGACGTAGATATTTAGATAGTGATTTATAACCACCCTGATTAAAACTTTCGTTATATTGCTCAGCAGTTTTACGATCTCCAACATCATCAATAAGACTATCCATTTCATCATCTTGAAGCTCCTGGTTAAAACCAAGCATATTCAAGAAGTTATTAATATTCTGTTTTAGGTCTTCCCTCGATTCCGGATTAGTAAATACTTGATTAAATGTTCTAAGACGAGCATTCTTTTCAACACTCATTTTTACATCCCTATATCTACCAAACTGATAAAGCTTTTGATAATCATTTAGGATTTCATCAAGAAGTCTATTCTTGTTGAACTCAGTCATCCTTTCTGTTCTTTGTAAGAAAGAATTTAACACTGAAGAAACTATACGGTTTGTATCTGATTCAGATAGATATTTATTTACCTGGATTTCATTACCCTGGGTGTCTTCTATTATATCATACCCATATGCTATCTTAAATGCTTCTATATAAGGAACATTAAGAAGTTCTCTTGTATATCTATTATTTTGAACGTTTGCACTTTTAAACTTACCCCTATCTATGTTTTCAAATAGTTGTAATATTTCAGTTCTTCTACCAAGAAGTCTATTAATAAAATTTCTAATCTTAGCAAATATTCTACCTATAAAAGTTTTATTATCTTCAATTTGATTCATTTTATATGCATCAAATTTATCAGCTAAGTATTCTTCTATAAGTCTATCTTCTAATTCACCTTCAGTAAGTTCTGCATAACTAGGGTGTTCAGTTCTAAAAGAATTAAGTCTCTGTTCTATTGTTGTACCTTCAGCTTTTAGTTTTTGACTCAGCTCATATTTACCAAGAGACAACATTCTTTGTACTTGTTCTTCTGTAAGAAGAAGTCTAAATACACCATGGAATGCTTCATGATATTTAAATGCTGCATCAGCACTTGTCTGAATAACACCCGCAACTTTTTTAGAGGTCCCGTCATTTACGGTTTTAATATATGCAAAGAATCTACCAAGTATAACTTTATTTTCAGAAAGTCTAGTTACAATACCATCTATTTCTTCTACACTAAATATATCAGGTAGTACACTTTGTATCCATGTTTTAAATGTTCCAAGATCAGCTATATCTTTTTCATCATAAAACTGCTGGTCAGAAACTTTAAGAACAGGTTTTTTCTTACTAGCTGTAAGTTTATTCTTTTCATTTTGTTCATCCTTACTTAGCTTAGTAAGCTCTTCATTATATTTTTCAATGTTGGTAATATTACCATCTTCATCTGTATACTTTTTAGTAAGCTCAGCTTTAAGAATATCAAATTTATCTTTAATATCAGATAGGTTAGTTTTCTTAACACTATCATCAGCTTTAGGTTTAGATTTTATTGGTTCTGATTTTTTAGAACCTTTGATTTCTTCAGGACTAACTTCATCAGCAGTAACTTCTTCAGGAGCACCCTTAGTTATAATAGCTTCTGCAGCAGAAACTTTAGGAAATGATACTTTCTTTTTAGATTTAGTAGGAGCAGGAGCAACATCTTTAGCTACTGTGCTAGATGGTCCAAAAAACATAGATGTATTCTGATAAATCTCAGGAGATACATTAGTGTATAGATTACTTAACTCTGTAAAGTTAGCGTTTGGAGAAATACTATTTTTAAAATAATCAGCTTTGATTATAGGAAGAGAAAGATTATATTGAGTGTTGTATGCATCAATAGCTTGGTTAACTCTACTAAGTAAATCATTCATCCCTTTCAATGTAGACTTACCACTCTTATCAAATGGTACTGTTACATATACAGTGTAGTTCTTATCCTTAAAATTATCAAACGTTAACCTAAGATCAGCAGCAGCTGTCAACTGTAATTTAATACTATAATTTGCATCAGCAACTCCAGCAGGTACAGCTATGAATAATCTTTGTTCTAAAGACTTATCAAAGTCACGGGTAAAATCAGGATTCTTAGCTTCTCTTAATCCTTTAGCGTTAATAGTAACATTCTTAGTAAATGTATTCTCAAGTTCTGATTTAATATCAGCATATAATTCTGTAGTTTCATCCCCACTAAGATACCCACTAGACACTTCTATTAATGCAATATTACCATTCTGTAATTGATACAAAGCTATATATCTACCCTGGTTCTTAGTTTTATCTGCAAAGTTTATTTTAGCTAACTGTTCTTTAACTCTAGCTCTATTCTCAGCAGCTTCTGTTGCAGTGGCACCTTTTACAATAAAATCATCTACTGCTGTTTTATCTATAATAGCTAATAGTTCTGATCCTGTAGTGTTTTCTAAATCTTTAAGAAGAATATCGGTATCTGTAAATACAAAGTCACCTTGTCTTGGAGTGAGAACAAGTATCTTAGATAGATCTTCATTAGATACATCCATAGATTCTTTATCTCCTAGTAAAGTAGACAAAGAATCATACACTGCTTTTGATGATGCGTAGTTAGCTTTAAAGTCTTCATAAGATCCTGCTTCAGCATTAGCAAATATATTATACTCACTCTTTGTTAACTCTCCACCAGTTTTAATTACACCATTTATTTCAAAAGTGTATATGTCGTGATATGTAGGATAACCTACTAATTCACCATCTATATAAAGTTCAGATGATATAGGAGGATTCTGACGGAAAACTTTATACTTACCATCATTTTTAGAAAATACTTGTTTAGGTTTAGATTCAACTCTAACAAGTTTAATTGTAGCTTTACTTTTAATCTGGTCTGGAGTTAATCTTAGAACAGCATTTCTCATAGCTGTTTGTGCTTTCTCAGGAACATAAACTTTTATAGCATTAACAACAGATGTTATAAATTTAGGATCAGATGCAGTCTTAGTTGAAACAAATGCTTTTTGTTTACTAGCATATTGTTTCTTTAGTTCTGATACAAATCCATTTAGTGCATCTTTAATACTTTTTACTGCAGCATTATATCCTTCTTTATCTAAACCATCAACCGGAATACTCTTACTAATCTCATCTAATGTTTCTGCGTCAGCACCAATAGGAAGGTTAAAAGATTCAGGATTAAGTATAATGCTATCAAAGTAACCTGTATGCAGGTCTTCATTCTTATCATATTTGATATTTTTTCTACTCATCTTTCCAGCCATGAGACTCTTAAAATAGTCTATAGCTATCCGGATATCCATTAATTGCTTGAACTCATCTTCTGTAGAAACACTCTTCTCAACATTAACATTAGAAGAACCTTTATAATTCCAACTTATAGATTGAATAGAACCATTAGCGTTATAATTTATAGTGTATTCTACTTCTTTTGGAGCAACCCCATGTTCTGGATTATAATAACTTTGTTCAGCAGAATAAGTTGAAGCACCAGCTTTTTGTTTTCGCTGTTGTTCTTCACCAGCTTTCTTTTTATTTTTTTCTTCGTCTTCTTTCTTTTTCTTTTGTTCAGCTTCTGTAGCTTTACGTTCAGCTTCTTTTTTCTCTTGCTCTTTCTTTTTTAATTCTGTTTCATTAGCTTTATTATCATCTTCAACTACTCTATCAATAGCTTTTTGATCTTCAGAATCTGGTTGAACAGGAACTAACTGTTGGTTCACCACTTTAAAATAAGCACCTGGTTTTTCAGGATCTTCAATATATCCTATACCAGTACCATCAGGATGCTTAAGGTTAAGCAACTTATAGATTAAGTTATTTTTATCAGTGACTGCTAAAGCTCTTTCAATAGAATCTCTAATTATATCAGCTCTTTTAGCATATATATCTTTTAAGAAAGTAAAATGACCATCATAAAGTTTTAAGAAGTTCTTAGGATCAGCAAGAACATTGATTGCTTGTGTAAGTCTTTCTTGATCTTTAGTTAGTTGTAAATAATCCATTAAAAGATCAAACCCTTGATCAACCCCTTCTCTATATGCTGAATCTTTAACAGCACCTGCTTCAGCTTCTACAGCTTCTTCAAATGCAAGTTTAGCAAGATTACGATAGTTCTCAAATGCTGGATTAGCAGCACTTGGATAATCAACAGGATATATACCACCATCTGGAGTTATTGCAGGTGTACCCATCTTTATTGTAAGAGGGTTTCCGCCAGGAGACTCAACAGCATTTTTCCACTTCTTAAGAGTTTGAAGTCTTCTATTTTTTGATGCTGCAATCTTTTTAGAATCTTCATCACCTTGTTGATATGTTTCTATTTCTTTTTCAAGAATATCAATCTCATTATCATATAGTTCAGGAGATGTTAATATAGATAAATCTATAAAATTAGATTTAGAAGTCACTTTAATATTCTTGTATTTACCAAGAATATCAACCATTCTTTCTGCTGTACGATCAAAAGAATACCCTAAAAACACTGATTGTTCACGAGCATTCTCATATGCCATAAACTGTATAGCAGCGTTTTCATATTCTTTAGTTCCTTTTTTAAATGCATTAAGGTTAATAGGATTAACTAACTTCTTTTGAGATGCTTCAAATCTTTGTTCTAAAACATCTGCTCTTTTTAAAACCTGATCAAGTCTATCGTTAAGTTTAACTGGATCTTCTATATCAAATCCTAATGCTGCTTTTAGTTCATCTCCTTGTAGATTTTTAAACTCACCAATTTTATCTTTGAATAGTTCTAGTTTACCAGATCTAATAACAGTCATAAGATGATCAAAAACCTGTTGGTCTTTTACATCATAGAATTGTTTATCATTTTTATTTAATGAAGCTTGAGATAGATATTTACCTAACTCACCCTGTCTAGCAGCGTTAAGAAGTTCAGGATCAAAAAACTTTAAAGGATCTTTATAAACTTCATTAAGCTTAGTGACATAGTTCTTTATAGTTTCATCACGTCTTGTTTTAAATTCTTGGTATCCTTGTTTATTTCCAAGTTTATATCCTAGATTATATATACCCTGACCTGCACGTATACCACCTGCAGGAATAAGTCCCATAACAGCACCACTTGCAAATGTAGATAAACCTTGACTACTAAATTGTTTACCTAGATTAGTAGCAAGATCACCTAACATAATATTCATACCACCATAAGAAGGATTATAAAACCTTTTATAGTAATAGTCATAGGATGCTCCACCTATAGTTTCCTGTAAGTTTTCTTGAATACCTTCCATTATGTTAGCTTTGAAATAGTTTAGACTATTTCCAAGACCATAACGATATGCATTTTTTATATTATACTTTCCAGCATATTCAAATAAATCTTTACCCGCATTAAATTGAATAGATCTAAAAAGACTGGATTGTCCAGCTTCAGTCATCAATTTGCTTACAGGATCTGTTCCTTTAAATAAGTTCCCAAAACCTATACGGTTAGAATAAAATATTACTGGAAGGTTAAACTTAGTAGTAAAATCACCACTCTCCCTAGCGGAAGCATTAATGTTTTCAGCTATTTGTCCTTGTGGAAGATATCCGTTCTTATTAACATATTCTTGTGTAAGCTGATCTTTAAGTTGAAGATATTGAAAACCCCCTTCAAGTTTTGCTTCAGAGAGTGCAAAGTTTACCTCTCTTATATCTTTATAAAATGCACCAAACCCTTTAGCAGCACTAAATGCTTGCTCACCTTTATAAAGACCCATTCCTAATTCTGTAACATTTTCTAGAGGGTTTATAAATTTAGCAAGGTTGAGACCTGTTTTTAAAGCACGTTGATAAACTTTACGAGCAGCATTTACATCAGAAAATACATCTGCAACTTTAGATATATTTCTAAATCCATCAATTACTGTTTTAAAAGCTCTTGTAAATTTAACTCCTATTAAAGGAACTGTTACTGGTGCAGCACCAAATCCAGATTCAGCTGTTATAAATCCAAGTAATGCATTTTCAGATACCATTTCTGCAACAGTACCTAACATATGAGCAGCAGAAATATCAAGATTAGTTACAAATGAAGATAGACCTCCAGCTGTAGAAGCACCTATTTTATTAGCTCTATCCCATTTAGCAGCAACAGCATCATCTGTTTTAAATAATGTATCCCAATCACCATTATAAGCACCACTTATAAGATCGGGCATAGATCTTAATCCAGATGTAAATCCATCATATAAAAGTGGACCAGCAAACTGTGATGATCTGTATAGTTCTTTAAATACATTTGTGTCTTGATTATATTGTGTTTCTTGATCTCTCCAAGGTATAAATCCTTTATCAGTAAAATCCCAGCTAGAAGCATACTTATCAAACATCATCGATTCACCAGGAAAGTACTGACTAGCACCTTGCTCATAGTTCATCTTAGACGTAGCAGAGTTAAATAGATTTGCAAAATTATCACGTTGTCCACCACCAGTACCAGCGTATGTAGATTCAACACGTGGAATATTAATAGGGAAATCCTGATACATTTGTTGACCAGGAACATCCGTAATGGTTGGACCATAATTCAAATATGTATTATCTTCAGGAACCGCTATTGGAGGAGGAGTTATATTATCTGCCATGACTAAATATTAATTTAAATTACTGCTTTGCTTTACCAACTATTGTATTCCAATCTACCTTTTGCGCAGCAGGATTAGTATTAGACGAAGTTAATCTTTTTTTTGCATCTACATTCTGATAAACCTGAGTGGTTAAACCACTTAATATTTGATAATAAGCTCCAGTAAGATCTGCATCTTTTGAAACTTCGGTAGTTATTGTTTTAGGTATATCAGTTGCAACACCGTTAACATTTCCAACATCCATATAATTAGAAGTTATTTTATAATTTCCTGTTGAATTTGTAGCAATTTGAATAGTATAACCAGGAGCAACCTCTGAATTAAATAATCCCTTATTAGCATTTAATAATAGTTCCACTTCACCAGGAGTTGTTGCTCTACTAAATAGTGAATTATCATTTTCTTTTCTTACATATATTGTAATCCCTTTACCTAATACTGCAGCTTCATCTGTAGTCAAAAGTTTATCAGTACTTTCTGTACTTGTATTATCAGTAATAAGTTTAGGTTTTGGAATGATTGTATAAGAAGACCAGTTTGGATTATTTGCTGCTACTTTATTTTGTGTAATAGAATAAAGTTCTACATCACTTTGAGAACCTCCAGGTTTCATTGCAAATCTTAAAAGAGGTTTTAGTTTTTCATAAGCACTAACTGCATTTTTATCATTTGGAATGTCGCTATCTTTTGGATTATCTCCCTCACCTTTAATTTTACTACCTCCAAAATCTATTTTAACTATATTATCATCAAAACCACTAGCTGTTTTATATTTAGTAAGCATTGTCATTATATCTCCAGTGTATACATCTGCTTTTTCACCTGTTACACTTGATGATCCTGTAAATGTAATTGCTTTTGAATAAATAGCGGATCCTTTTTGTTGATTAGTACTTGCATAGTTAAATTCATTACCAGCTTTATTCCATTCTAAAATAACATTATTTCTATATTTTTCAAAATCATTCCTATGCTTTTCAGTAACATTTGATAATGCTTGATTAGCAAAATCACCATTTTGTCTAGGGTCATATTGATACCCCCAAGCTTTTGATGTTTTAACTTGATTATTTACAAGTCTATTTGTTTCAGCTTGTACTTCTTGTGCAAACCCTGGATTCTTTTGTAAATTATTTATAAACTCTTCTGGAGTATCTACAAGGGATACACCATCATGTATAGCATTATAAACATATCCTTTTTTAGGATCTGATGATGCCATATTACCAGTGACTTGTTTAATACTTTCGCTTTTAAATTGAGTTGCAGCTGTCCAGTTTTGAGTTTTAACTTGTACTTCATTACTCAATGTATTAGCTGCAAACCAATTTGTATCATGCATACCTGCTGCACTACGAGCTTGATGTTTTTGTTGTGCTAAAGCATAAAGTCTTTCTAGCTCTGTTTCTTTACCTGTAGAAACAGGTGCAGTTCCATAACCAATAAAACTATTTGCTGATGCTAAACGTTTTCTACGAACATATGGACTCTCACCAGTTTGTGCAGATATTGATTCTTCTTCTGGTGTAATAGGACCTGAAGGAACATTAATAGCAGCTGTAGAAGGTTTTGTACTTAATGATTTTCTTTCATCATATGGAATAAACTTACCATCTGCTGTTTTTATTTCAGCAGGATCTAGTACAGCTTCAATAAAGTCTAACTTAGTTTGTTGAATATCTCCTATTATTTTTTTAGTCGTACCTTCCATTTCATTATAAACATCTGGTCTACCATTTTCATCTTTTGCACCAACAGTAGAACCTCCGGGATTATCTTCTACAATAGGTTTATTTAAATCTGTAAGTGTAGGTTTACCACCTTTACCACTTCCATCACTAGTACCATCACCGCTACTAGCTCCAAATAATGGAATACCGTATTCTATTTTAAGATCATATTCTCCTTTTGCTTGTCTTAACTTTTCATCTGTATTAAATTGAGAAAGATCTTTAGCCATTTGATTCTTGAAACCTTCAACCTGAAAAGGTAATACAGCTTTTTCCCATACAGGATTTATATCCACTTTTCTAGTTCCAAATTGAGATAGAGATGTAGCAAGATCAATAGCATCTTTATTAAGTTCTAACAATCCAAGATATGCTGTTGGATTATTACCTATTCTAGAAATATATGGTGCTGGTTTATTATCAACACTAAATATATCACTTCTAATTTTATCAGCTCTTAGTTTAAGACCATCATATACTTTCTGATCATTAATTGCTTTTTGTTCATCTTCACTTCCAGCTATAAGTTGACCAGCATCTGCTTTCGATTTCCATGCGTTGAGTATAACTCCTAAACTTTGCATAGCATCACTAGTAGTTGTGTATATTTTGTTTTGCGTATTAAAATAATCTGCAAGTAAAGCATCATCATGCTCTTTAGTAGCAGCTTCTGGAGATCCTAAAACATCAGATCTTTCATTAATGTATCTTCTACGTTTAACTCTACCTATAGTGCTATAACCATCCATTGCTTCAGGATCATTCTCAGCCATAGAAAGAAACATATTAGTAAGAGGATCTTTTATTTCCTGACCATTTTCATTTGTATACTTATACTGTCCACTTAAATAGTCATAGCTTGTTTTAAGTTTACCATCACTAAACATCTTTAAAATCTGATCGCTGACCTGCGGTTTACCAACAAACCGTCTTGTTCTTAAACTTGCAATCTGTTGAGGATCAGTAGCTTTTGAAAGGTCTTCTAAATTATCATATAAGTCTTGTACACCTATATTCCAATATCTTTTTCTTTGATCTTCTTTATCTGAATCTCTAAGACTCATTCCTTTCTGTATCTCTGATTTCAAAGATTTAGTCTTCATTATATCACTCAATATTCCTTCATCCTCATAGAATGGTTGGAATATAGAGTTAGCTGCACCTACATTTTGTGGTAGACTTAGATCAATATTAGGTAGATTCTTTAAAGCTTGCTCAGCATTAGATAAGATTTCCTTTCTTTTATCTTTAGCATAAACACTTGACATCTCAGAATCAATAATGTTACGAGCATTCTTGTTTACCTGAGCAAATCCTTTATCGTATTGACCTTGTTTATATTGGAGAGTTTGTTGAATAAGACTATAGTCAGGAGTAAATAATGTCTCCTGGGGAAAATAATCAACTCCACCTTTTAGATATGTTGCCATAGTTTATATAATATAATATACATTAAAATCTTTAAAGTTTAAAACTAAACTTATAACGTTTAATTACCATACATATAGTTATCATCTTGGTTATAAAAATTACTATAAGCAGGATTTACATATGAACCGTATCCTTGTTGTTGCATCATTTGCATTTGTTGCATTTGAGCTGCTCTACCATTTCCTTGTAACATACCAGATTGTAGATCAGCATTTTTTGCTGCTTTTGCTGCTCTTATTTTTTCATCTTTAACATTAGATAACTTATCATATTCTTTTTGGTATATGTTATTCCATTGTGAAGTGTCTCCATATGAGTTACCATAATTACTATAAATAGCTTCTTGAGAAGTTCTTCCAGATCCTGGTTTATAAAATGCGTTATAAGTTAATGGATCAAATGCCATCTGAGGGAATCTTTGATTTATTAACTTGGTATTACCCCAGTTAGTAATTCCTTGATTAAGAGCATTTTTACTAGCTGTATTCTTTTGTATTCTACTAGTATCTTTATTCCAGATATACTGTGCCACCTCGTCATTGTATTGCTTTCTCATACCAGCATTTTGTGCTTGATTTTGATTATACATTTGAGCATTAAACTGTCTAGCACCCATATCTGTAGCAACATTTTGAGCTCCTATAGCAGTCTGTAATTGACCCATAGCAGGTAGCGCATTAGCTTGAATATTTTGAAGAACAGAACTTTGACTTTGAGCACCCCTACCATATAGCGCAGCATCTCTAGATGCTTGTGCAGCTTGTGATTGAATAGGGAAATAATTAGGTTGCAAAAATGCTGGATCAATATATGCAGCATTTGTAGATATCCTTGTAGGAGGTACATCAGTATAATAACGAGTTCCTACATCTGCTAAATTTAAAGCATCTTGAAGATATGGTCTTGTTCCAGGAGGACGTCCATATGTAAAGTTTGGAGGAATAGTTGTTCTTGTAGTAACAGGAGGTTGAGGTTGATCTTCTAAATATACTTCATCACCCGGTGTTCCTGGAAATGGAATTTCCTTTTTTATTGTTTGTTCTTCAGGTTTAACAGGAACATAGTATTGTTTATACTTTTCTAATCCTGATCTTGTACCATGTCCTTGAGCAACTAAATCATCTACAGTAACACCTTTTTGTAATTGACTAATCAACCAGTTTTCCCATTGTTTATTAAATGATCCTCCAGGTATAGCTTTATTAACCGATACTCTTCCACCAGGACTTGATACAGTAAATTCTACTCTTTTTGATCCACCTGGTGTACCTTCTTTATAATACCTATTAGGATTTTTAGGATCTTGTTTAAAACCTTCATTTATATATTTACTTAAATCAGATCTTTTTACTACTTTTTTAGTAGGGTCTCCAGGTCCTCCTACTTGATTACCTTCTGCCATATATTGCATACCATATTTAGCTTCAGTCATCGGTTGTTCTGAAACTTTATTATCCCTAGTTTGTATACCAAGTTCTTCTAGCGCAGGCATTCCTATCTCAGGAATCTGAAAAGGTTTACCTTCCATAGCTTTAGATAACTCACCAGCTAAAGCAGCTCTAGATATATACTTATCATAATCACCTATTCTATTCTGAGCAGTTTTAAGCTCAAGAGGATCAACCTCTTTACCAGCTTCAGCACTACTTATGATATCTTTAAGTCTGTTGTAATCTCTAGAATCAACTTTTTTACTAAGAAGTTTAGCAACTGTATTATCTTTCTTTTTGTTAGAAGCTGTTTTAAAGTTAAAAGCTTGTGACAATGCTGGATTCATCTTTATATAATCAGAAAATACATAAGCACCTTCTTCTACATTTGCTTTAGTACCACCTTCGCTATGTTTCTTCCCGCCAACTTTATATAGTCCTTGAGAATCTTTAATAAGTTCACCTTTCTCAACTTCAACGTTAGCTGTATCTTCTGTAGATTCTTCAGGATAGGTAGCTCTAATATCTGTAGCATCAGGTACTTCAGTACCAGTTACATAGTCCTGTAGATAACCACCACCCCTATATAATCCATAGTTTTGTTGATCACCTAAATGCATAGCACCACCAGCTTTGAGTTCAGGAATCTTTGTAATCCTTACTTTATGTGTCATATCAGTATCGTTTATATCATTATTAGCTTGTATATTCTCACCACCTTGTTGGAATATTTTTACATCTTTAATAAGATTGTATGCTTGTTTACCTTCCCATTTAGCAAAAAGTTTAAATAACTTATCTTTTTCAGTAGGAGTTAATTCACTAAGGGGTACATCTTTACCCATTGATTTAACTATATCATTTGTACTACTATTAGAAGTATTTGGATTACCACTTACCCATTTATTTCTAGCTTGAGAAACAGTTAAGCTATTATATGCTTTTCCAAATAAAAGATCTGTGTTTGCTTTTAAACCTGTTTGTAAATCAGGAAATATAGCAACATTACCACCAGCATCATCTGATCCTTTTAAACCACCATACTGAATTGCAAATTTACCATAATGTACATTCAGAGGATTGTTATGAGTAAAAGAAACTTGACCACTTCCTGAAGGTAAATTTAAAACACGATTTGTGTTTGCGTGTAATTGTTCTGTAGTAGATATAGTAGGGTTATCTGATCTATACGTGTTTATTGGAATTTCCATGTCTGGAATATTCATTATATTTTCCGATACGGGAATTAAATCAGGTAATCCTAAAACATCTCTTGTTATATCAAGTCCTTCTTTTGCTCTACGTATTTGTGGTTGACCATACATTTCTGGTGCTGGTGCTCCTGCAAATTGAATAGGAACCATCATATTATAAGCATATCCTTCTGGAGTTCTACCTCTAGAATATACATTACGCATAGATCCATATGCAGCATCACTCATTCCTTGTTTCTTAGCAGCTTCCATTGCTCTTTGTTCATCCTGATTCTTAGTAAGAATATCAGCTGTTTTACCTAAAATCCCAACAGATAACGCTGCAGCAAATGGACCGTTTATATTCTTTTTAGATTTTGGTTTAGGTATATTCTTAAGTTTCTGAGAATCTTGTGGATCTGTATTAAATTCTACAATACCTGAATCTACAGCTTGTTGCTGAAGAGATCTTGGATCAGGAACATTAAAAGAATTTTGTTGCTGAAAATATTCAGCAGGAGCTTCTTCAGGTAAAGGACTATAATTAGGTGGTAATGTCATATTAGGTATTGACATTATAAAGGGTCCACCAGTGTTTGTATTAACAGTACCTGGTTGTTGCTGATACTTAGGAACACCTTTCCTTTTTATTTTAACTTTTGGCATAGTTATACGTATTGAATTTCGTAACCTTGATTGATAAGATTCTGTATTTGCTCATTTGTAAGATCGTATGTTTGATCCATATCCATAGATCCACCATCCTGCTTTTTCCAACCCGCAGCGTTCCTTGCAAAGTTAGCACGTTTTACTTGGGTAGACGAATAATCTTCTTTATTCGCTAATACCTTTCCAGCAAACTCTTGTACACCCATTCCAGCACGTTGAGCTGAAGCAGTGAACTTACCACGATTTGCAGGATTGATATTAATACCACCATAAGCCATCATTGCTGGATTCATATAACCATAGGAGTCACCACCCATATTATAACTAGGAAGATCATAAACATCACCTGGCATAGCTGGTACTACAGATCCACCCATTTCATTTGTCATGCCACCATACCCATAAGATCCACCACATTGATAACAAGGAGCACCACCACCCATTCTCATCATAGGTTGTTCTTGACCACCTCCACCTTGCTGAGCTTGTTGAATAGCTTGTATCATTTGTTGTACAGCTTTCTGTTGTTGTTCAGGAGGAAGAGATTGTAACTTTTGCATAATCTGTCTAGGATCAACCTGTGCTATTTGAGCATAAGCTTGAATCACTTGCATTATTTGTTCTTGTCCTCCACCACTTGGTTGTTGCATACTAGGAACACCACCATCTTGCCATGTACCAAATCTTTTGTGCCAATAAAGTGGTGAAAATGGATCAGTAGCTTTAGAAGATTGTTTACCACCCATACGATTCCAAAAGTTCTTTTTACGTTTTTCACTACCGTGTTGTGTAAAATCCTTCATTCCCTTATAACCACCATGCACTATTTTATACTGGTCTCCCTTTTTAGCAAGAACCATCCATTTTTTACCTGGTCTATTAGATTGACGCTTTACCCCAACCTTATTAAAACCCTTAGCTTTATATCTTGTAGGTATACCACCCTCTTTCATTTGTTCCATTTCCATTTCTGTCATTGGAGCTTCTTCTTCTTCCATACCTTCTGCATCTTCACCATAGGATAGATAGTCATATATTGCATCAGCAGAGTGATCCATTACAGCTAGTTTAGATGCAATCCAGGGATCTAGGTTATCATTCTCACCTACAAACTCTCTTAACTTACTTAGTTTATCTACTACAGCTGACATCTGACCAAGTGCCATAGATCCGTTATTTTCTCCACCATGTTTATAGTAAGCGTTTCCTGAAAAAGTTCCAGTGTATCCACCATCTTCCATAAATCTAGGAAAATAACCCCCCATTTCTAATTTGCTAAGATTGGGTATAGACATGTCCCCACCATCAACTTCTCTAAACATCATACCACCATTCATCATAGATGATAGTTTATTACGTAAAGCATCCCCACTATATCCTTGAGCTTTTAGTTGAGCTTCTAGTAACCATTCAGGTTTACCTCCATCTTCCATATATGGCATTTCCATTCCGTACATTGCTTTTCTCCATGTACCTCCTTTACCTTTATACCATTTAGATGCCCACCCATTAGCATATGCACTTGGATATACGTCAAACTTTTGTTTTGCTAAAGACTTAGCTCTAGACCATAATGATGGATTGTTAGGTTTATTTGCCATAACTATTTATTTTTTTTGTGATTATATGATATACGTTGAGAAGAAGTTTTCTCTCTTTTAAATTTTGCTTTTTCAGAAGAACTCATTTCAGATCTTGTTTTAGGTGTTTGTGAAGAAACTCGCTTAGAAGGACGACATGCTGGATAACCATCTCTACTTTCTCCTTCTTGTCTCCCACACGCTTTACCTGTTTTTATATCTACCCATTTCTCAGCAAACCATCTATCAAGACCTCCATGTTGACCACCATATTTCATTTTAATCTGACCACCACACTTATGGCATGTCATAGGATCTTTACCACCATCAGAAAGTTTCCATGAATGTCCACAATTATAGCATGTTACTGTTCTATCAAGAGATCCGCCTTCTTGCTTCTTTGCTTTACCTTTAATAACAATAGGTTGCATATCCT
>Ga0315284_10001580_pt1 | contig 32545 bp, 15 predicted proteins | sample YL17G09_16_MG_FD_203696 | JGI IMG/M metagenome (GOLD analysis project Ga0315284, IMG submission 203696) | Sediment microbial communities from Yellowstone Lake, YNP, Wyoming, USA - YL17G09_16 | ecosystem: Environmental > Aquatic > Freshwater > Lake > Sediment | place: USA: Wyoming | collected... | reverse complement strand
GTCCGAGAGCTAGACTCCCCGCGATCCACAGAGCGAGAGAGAGAGAGAGAGAGAGAGAGAGAGAGAGAGAGAGAGAGAGAGAGAGAGAGAGGACTTTTTTTCCTTCTCTTCCTCACCACCGAAAACTCACCTTTCTCTTTCTCCCTTAAAATAACGACCACAGAGCTCGCCGCGTGCGAGGAAGCAGCGTCCATCCCCGGCACGCTGTCCCCCGCCCTCGAAGCCGCAGCGGCGCTGAGGGCCAGGGTCCGGAGGGCCTCTCGGAAGCTGCAGCGGGCTTCCAGGCGGGCCGCGCGGGCGGAGGCGGCCGTCGCCGAGATTCGGCGGCGGCGGCGGCAACATGGAGCAGAAGAAGAAGAAGAAGAAGAGCAAAGCGACCCTTCGTCCCTCTCGTCGTGAGGGCGTCATGAAGCAGGCAAAAGCGCGAAAACGGTGCATTGTAAAAGTAAAGGGGAGGAACTAAGTCTTTGGAAGGACGACATTTGCATTTTGTTTTTTTAAACTTTCTCTCTCTCTCCAACTACCCTCTCTTTGCCCTCTTGTTGGCCACCGCAGGCTTGTTCGCCGCCTTCGTCCCCTTTGACTTCTTCCCCGCGAGGGCAGCCGCGGCGGCAGAGACATCTTCTCCCGCCTCGTCGCGGGCCAGAAGGTCCTCGAAGTCGTCGGCGGAGGCAAAGGCTGCGGCGCCGTTGCCGTCGCCGTCGGAAGAGTCGTCGTCGCTCAGGTCATCGTCGGAAAACTCGGCGTCGGCGTCGTCGCTCCCACCCTCGCTCTCTTCGTCGTCGTCGCTTCCGCGCGCCCTCTTCTTCTCCTCAAGCGCCGAAGCCGGGGCCATCACCCAGGGGTTCCCCTCGATCTCGTCGTCATCGGACTCGGAGGTGGATGCCGAGGTCGTGAGCTCCTCGGAGCCGGAGGCCGAGGGGAGGTCGAGGTCGGGCTCCTCTTCTTCTTCCTCTTCCTCCTCTTCTTCGTCGCCGCCGTCGTCGTCGTCGTCGTCGTCGTCGTCGCTGCCGCTCTCTCCGCTCTCCGAGGCGTCGTCGGCGTCGTCTTCGTCGTCGTCGCTGCCGCTCTCTCCGCCCTCCGAAGCGTCCGTGACGGCCTCCTCGTCATCAGAATCCTCCTCGGCAGACTCTTCCTCTTCTTCCGAGCCGGAGTCGGGCTCCTCGGCGGCCCTCTTGCGCTCTCCTTGTCCTGCCGCCTCGCTCCCTTTCCCTCCTCTGGCAGCAGCGCCGGCGGCCTGAGCAGCCCCGGCGCCCTCCCCCGCGGCGAGCGCGTCCTTGAGGGCGGAATCAAAGGCAGTGTCGTCGTCGTCGTCGCCGGCGTCGCCGGCGTCGTCCTCGGCGCCGGCGAGGAAGGCGTCGATCGCGGCGTCGCTGTCCTCGTCCTCGTCGTCGTTTTCGTCCAAACGACGGCGACGGCGGTCGTTTCCCCCTTCCTCTTCCTCCTCCTCGGAGGAGGCGTCGCCGTCTCCCCGCTTCTTCTTCTTGCTCTTCTTCTTGTCCTCCTTCTTCTGCTCCTTCCCTGCCCTCTTGACGCCCTCGTTCTCGGCCTTGGCGTCGTCGAGAGCTCTCAAAAAGAGCTCGTCGGGGCGGGACGCGACGAGGCCCCTGGCCACCGACTCCGCGGCGGCCTTGGTCGCCGTCGAGGCCGCGGTGGCGCCTCTGCCGACGCCGACGGCGCTCGCCCTCGGGGAGAACTTCCTGGCCTTCTTGGCGACGATCTTGTCCACGACGCTCACCGCGGAGAAGTCGCGAAGCGGGTCCCCGTCGTAGCAGACGGGCTCCCCGGCCAGCAGAGAGCGCGCAAAGGCGGCGACGGAGGGGTGCGCGTGCGCCGCCAGGGGGCAGAGCTCCCAGAGCCCCGACCCCGAGGCGCCGCAGAAGAGGGGCTCGCGCTTGGTCGGGTCGTAGCCGCAGCCTGGGAGGGGCCAGCAGCAGGGAGAGACGGCAGGGGGCGGGGTCGAGGGGGCGGCGGCGGGGGCGCCTTCCGTTCCCTCGCCGTCGTCGCTTCCGTCGCCGCCGGCGGGGGCCCTCTTCTCCTTCTTCTTCCCTCCCGCCTCCTCCTCGCCCTCTTCGTCGTCGGCCTCCTCGGGCTGGCTCACCAGCCCCCACAGCGCCCTCCGCTCCCTCGCCAGCTCCGAAACCAGCAGTAGACACCCGGCAGCGTAGCTGGCCCCCGGAGCGGCCGCTGCTCCCTGCAGCAGTTTCTTGACGAAGGCGGCGGCCCGCCTCGGCGACGGGTCGGCGCGTGCCGCTCGGTAGACGAGCGACAGGAACGCGCCGGCCCTCGCGGACTTCGGGGCGCGAGGGTCCGAAAGGCGCGCGTAGAGGGATCGGTAGAAGCGATCCGCGACGGCGCCTCCCGTGGCGAGCCTGCCTCCCTCGCCCTCCTGCTCCGCCCCGTCCTTCCCGGCGCCGGCACGCTTCCTCGCCGAGCTCCCGCCGCCGCCGCCGCCGCCGCTCGCGCTCCCGCCGCCGCTCGCGCTCCCGCCGCCGCCGCCGCTCCCGCCGCCGCCGCCGTCCAGGAGCTGGAAGAGCAGCGCCAGCGCCTGCACCCCGACGGCAAAGGGCGCCGCCGACGACGCCAGCCCGTAGAGGGCCGCGCCGTGCTTCTCGGCCAGGGCCTCGGAGGAGGCAACGCCGGGCAGAAAGGGCACGGCGCGGCGGACTCCCGTGAGCAGGGCGCCGAGGAGGCGCGCGTCGATGCCGTCGACCCGCCCGCCGCGGAGCGCGGCGCCGACGCCGCCGTCCTTGGCGGCGGCGCCCGCTCCTTCTCCAGCTCCCGCTCCCGACCCGGCGCCGCCGCCGGCGCCGCCGTTCTTCCTCTCCTGCCGTCCGCGCTGCTGGAAGTGCTTCCCGCCGCGCTTCCTCTCCTTGGCGGCCTTCTTCCTCTGCTTCTCCTTGAGCTTGTGCCTCGCCTCCTTTGAGAGCGACGCGGCCGCTTCGTCCCTCGCCTCGTCCGCCGCCGAGCTCGAGAGCCTCCCCTCGAGCACGCCCCGGAAGAGGCCGAAGTACGCGTCGACGAGCCTCTCGGCCATCTCCCCCCCGGAGCCGCCGCGGGGGACGGGGAGCGAGGACAGGAACAGCACGCACGCGTACCTCGCCCGCGCGGCCTGGCCGGGACGGAACGCGGCCCGCTCGACGTCGGCGGCGACGACGGGCGCCATCGCCGGGTGCGCGTCGAGGACGCGCATCAGCGCGTGCGCCGCGTCCGAGGCCGAGCGGCGGTCCGGGTCCCCGAGCTTGTTGACGAGCAGCGCCAGCGCCCTCGCCTCGCCCTCCGGGCGCGCGCGCAGCAGCTGCGAGGCGCCGCGGGCCGAGGCGCGCTTGACGACGTCGAGGCCGTCGCGGGACGCCGTCTCGAGCAGCGCCAGGTAGTCTCCGGCCCTGCGGCGGAGCGCGTCCTCGAGGCCCCAGAGGAGGAGCACGCGGGCGCAGGCCAAGCGGCGCGCTTTGCGGTCGGCGGGAGCAGCAGCTGCAGGAGCGGCGGCGGCAGCAGCAGAGGAGGGAGGAGGCGCAGAAGCGGCACCCGCCCCGCTGTCCCGCAGGACCCCCTCGAGCCGCGCCGCGGGCCTCGCCGCCAGCGGCACGAGCCTCCTCCCCTCGGGCAGCAGGGGCCCGCAGAAGAGGTCCGACAGCGCGTCCAGCGCCGCGACGGCGCCGGCCCGGGCTCCGGCGCGCTTGCCCGCGAGCTTGAGCAGGTCGTCGAGCGCCGCGAGCCCCGCGCCGGCCGGCGCGTCGCCCGCGAGCAGCGCCGCCGCCGAGACCCTGTCCGCGGCCGTGCCCTCGCTGCGGGCCCGCGAGAGCCAGCGCGCGTCGGCGTCGCGGGAGCGGGCGAGGGCGGCGCGGGAGGCCTCGGCCTCGGCCTCGAGCAGGGCCGCGGCGGCGGCGCGGGCGCGGGCGTAGACTTCGTTCGCTTCGTCGCCGTGTTCGCCGTGTTCGCCGCTTCCTGCCGCCGTTGCTTCGGTTTTGGGGATGCCGGCGGCCTCCTCGGCGGCCTCCAGGGCCTCGTGCCAGAGGGTCGGGGCCTCGGGGTCGAGGATCGACTTTGGGGCCGGGCCCGACGGAGGAGGAGCGACGGGAGGAGCGGCGGCGGCGGAAGAGGGAGAAGGGAAAGCGGCAGCGGCAGCGGGAGCAGCGCCGCTCTTGAACGGCGGCGCTTCTCGGCCGCGCCTCCACCCTCCGCCCTTGCCTTCGCCCAGGCCCTCGCGCGAGGCCTCCAGGGCCGCGTTCAGGGCAGAGCCACGCTCCTTCGAGCGCGCCGCGGCCGCGGCTGCGGCCGCGGCGCGGCCCCTGACTTTCCTCTCGCGGCCGCCAGGGGCAGGGGAGGCAGGGCCGTCGGCGCCGCTGTTGGGAGCGTCGTCGGCGGCGGCGCTAGCGCCAGCGGCGGCTCGCTTCTCGCCGCTCGCATCTCCAACCCTCTTTTTCTTCTTCTCTGCTCCTCCTAGTCCTCCTCCTCCTATCTTTTTCGTTGCTTTCGCGGGGTTGAAGTCGTCGAACGCAGAGTCTGCTGCCTGGATGCTTCCAGCTCCGCCTCCGCCAAAGCCCAGGCGGGCGGCAAAGGCGGCGACCTCGTCGGTCGTCAATGCCGCCTTGCCGCCGCCGCCGGCGACGGCCGACGACGCATGCTTGCCCGTCTTCTTGCTGCTCGCCTTGCGCCGAGAGGAGCCCGGCTCGGCGACGACGTCAGCTGCTGCTGGCGCCATTGCACGAGACCTCTCTCCCTCGACGATCTAAAGAGAGAGAGAGAAGAAGACCTTGTCTCTCTCAAGTACGGGCGAGGAGAGTTTGGTACTAGGCGTCGAAGTTTGTAAAAGCCTGCTGAAGCAGAACCATGTCCCTGGGACCCAGGGTTTGACTTTCACTTCCTATTGCGGCGCTGAGGAATCTCTCCCTCTCTCTCTCGTCATCCAAAGGGGCTCCAACTCTCTCTCTCACACTTTTCTCCGTCGTCCCCCGCGCACCGCGCAGGGATACGGAGCATGCGCGTGAGCAGCGCCACGGCGAAGATGAGGGCCGACGGATCGTCGGGCGGCAGCAGAATCGGGCGAGGAGCCGACGGCGGAGACGAGAAATCGCTCGCTGCCGCGGCCGTGACCGCGAGCGAAGAAGAAACCTCGACCTCTGCTTCGACCTCCTCTGCTTCGGCCGCGGCCCGGCTCGCTGCCGCGGCCCCAACGGCGACCCGCCGGCGAAGGACCGCCGCTTCCGCCTCCGCTGCCGCCCCCGAGAAGGAGAAAAAGAATAAAGAGCACGCTCCGATCCTCACGTTTTCCTTCCCGGGACCCCTGAAAAAGCTCTTTTTCCGAGGGGCGGGAGGCAAGCGAGCAGAGGAGGCCAAGAAGAAGGAGAAGAAAAGAACAGAAAACGGCCTCGCCCACTACGAGGAGCTCCCCGACTTCTTAAAGGACAACGACTTCGTTCGGAGCTGGTACCGCAGGGAGTCGACCCCGCGGGCGGCCGTGGAGAGCCTGTGGAGGCTGCACAACGAGACGGGAAACATCTGGAGCCACGCCCTGGGTGAGATAGAGAGAGAGAGTTTGGTTTTTTTTTCCCTTGTTCTTTTTCCTCGTTTTTTTTGATTCTTTTTCGATGCTCCTCCTCACGTTCAACGACTTGAAACAACAACAAAAACGCACTTTTACCCAAAAAAAACAATTAAGGCTTCGCCCTCTTCGCCCTGTTCGCCCTCCTGTTCCTCCGAGCCGCCCCGACCACCCTCGTGCCCCCTCCGGCGGCCCTCAAGCAGCTCGAGGCCAGGCTCCACCTCGCGGGCCACGGCGGCGTCCACTCCCACCACCTCGCGAGCTACTTCTCGTCGCTCGCCGCGAGGGCCGGCGAGGCGGCCAAGCACGGGGCGCGAGACGTCGTTCGCGTCGAGAAAGCGCTGGTCGCCGCCGCCCTGAGGCTCGAGCGGCGGGCCGCGACGAGCCTGGGCGAGGACGCGCGGGCCGCGGCGCACAGGGCCGACGACGCCGCGACGGCGGCCGCGGCGCTGCTCGGCGCGCGCTGGCCGGCGCCGCGCTGGCCGGCGCTGGTCTTCCTCGCGGGGGCGATGACCTGCCTCGGGACGTCGGCGGCGTGCCACCTGTTCGGGTGCTGCGCGCAGCACGTGGCCGCGGCGGTGTGGAGGGCGGACTATGCGGGCATCGTCGTGCTGATCGTCGCGAGCTTCGTGCCTCCGGTGGGTGTTTTGCCCCCCCCCCCCCAATCTTCCCGGTTTTTTTCTTCCTATTTTTCCGGGTTTTTTTCTCCCTCTTTCGAAGGCAGAAAACTCTTCAAGAGCTCCCTTCCCCCAAACTCTCACCTCTTCTTTCTTCTCCTTCTCTCTCATCCTCTCTCTAGGTCGTCTACGGCTTCGAGTGCCACCCTTTCCTCAGCAACTTCTACCTCTGGTCGACCGTCTCGCTCGGAGCGGCGACGACCTGCGTGACCTTGCTCGAGTTCTTCCAGGCCCCGCGCTTCCGCACGTTCCGCGCGGTGCTCTTCACGGCCCTGGGCTCCTGGGGCTTCGCCCCGGCCCTGCACGGCCTCGTGCTCTACGGAAGAGACGAGCCGGCGATGCGGCAGGCGTTCGCGCACTACGCCACTATGGGCGCTCTTTATGTCATCGGTGCGGCCACCTTCGCGGCGCGGATCCCAGAGCGGTGGGCGCCCGGCAAGTTTGACGTCTGGGGCCACTCGCACCAGCTCTTCCACGTGGCGATCGTCGCGGCGGCGGCGGTGCACTGGCGCGGGATCAGGATCCTGCTCGCGTGGAGAGAGGGTGTCGGCGGGTTTTGTCACTGAGACTGAGAGGGAGAGAGAGAGAGAGTTTTTCCTTCTTCTTTTTTTCCATTTCCGTTCAAAGCACCACCCCTGGTCCTCTGTTCGTTTTCTCCCAAAGAATTCTTTCATCAGTAACCTACTTATCACCTTCACCAAAAAAAGTTGAGTCTTACTATTGTTCCTCCTGAGAGGGAAAAAAACGGGTAAAAAAAAAGAAACTTTTTCCGTTTGTAACACTCAAGAACTCCAAACAAAGAAAAAAAAACGTCGCTCCCTCTCTCTCTCCCCGCGTGCCTCCTCAGTGGCTGGCTCCCACCCACCACGTCATCACTCCACCTCGACCCCAGCGACGGTCAAGTCCGCCCCGCCACCGAGGGATACCGCGGGCCGCAGCTTCTTCCTCGTCAACGCCAGCTCCCCTCCGTCGCCGCCGGCCACCTCGACCCTCCCCAGCTCGAGCGAGTGCTCGTTGCACAGGTGGAGCAGGCAGATGAAGACGAGGTGCGGCGACAGCTGGCCCGGGGGAGCCGCCGCTCGCCCGCGAGGGCCGTCGGCGACGCGGGACACCAGCTCGGAGAACAGCAAGGGGGCGGGGGCGGGCTCGCCCGCTCCCCCCCCGGCGGCGCCTCCTTGCCGCTGCTGCTCTGCCGCGGCGGCGCGCGCCTCGGCCCACAGCGCGACCTTGAGCGCGCGCACATCGACCCTCTTGGCCGCCCGGGCGTAGGCCATGGGGTTGGCCCCCGAGGCGGCCGAGGCGGCCGCAGCGGCTGCAGCCCTGGCCAGGGCCGCGGCGGCGGCGCTGCCGTCGGCCGGAGCGGTGCCGCCCCAGCCCGCCGCGGCGCCGGCCGCGAAGGGGTTCTCCCGCGCCCGGGGCGGCGCGTCGGGGTCGCGCAGCGCGAGCGAGTGCAGGAGGGCCGCCTCCGCGCTCCTGACGGTCTGCTGCTGCTGCAGTTGCTGCTGGGTCGCAGCAGTGGCAGCGGTGTCGATGGCGCGAGCAGCGGCGGCAGCGGCCTCGGCGGCGGCCCCGTCGTCGTCCGAGTCGCTGCCGCCGAGCCCGCCGCCGCCGAGCGCTTCCTCGTCTCCGTCCTCCTCGAGGTCTTTTGCTCCGCCTCTCCCCTCGTCTTCTTCTCTCTCCTCGGAGACCCCGAGCAGTCTCCTCCTCGCGGCAGCGGCCGCCCCAGCGGCGGCGGCAGAAGCCGCGGCGGCGGGCGTCGTCTCCGGCGCGTCGAACAGCCTCGAGAGCGCCTGCGGGGAGTAGTGCACGTCGTCGGGCAGCAGCGTCTCGGCCCTCGCGCGGACCGCCCGCAGCGTCGTCAGCCGGGGCGGCGCCCTCGCGAGGGCCCTGGGGTCCAGGGGGGGCAGGCAGGAGAAGTCGATGGCCCCTGGCCTGCTGCTGCTGCTGGGCAGGGAAGAGGCGGCCAGGGGGTTTCCTCCCCTGACGGGCGTCGGAGCTCCAAACATCCCTCCGACGAAGGTGTTGCTTCCGTTGCCGGCACCGTCGTCATGCTCGGTGTTCTCTTGGCCCATGACATTGGCCCTCGCCGCCCTCGCCGCGCGGTGCCTCCAGTGGGCAGCGCCGGCCCAGGCCTTGGCGTGCGTGGGCGGGGGCTCCTCGTCGGCGTGGGAGACGGCGCGGGCGATGCCGCCCCCGCTCCCGGGTGGCGTCTGGTGGGAGGAGGAGGGAGGCAGGGACCCGGCGCCGTCGCCGCTGCCTCGGGCGGGGCTCGCGGCGAGCATGAGGCGGAGGGCCTGGTCCGAGGAGGCGCCGCCGCATTCGGCGGGGCTCGCCGGCGTTCCGGGGGTCATCGCCATCGGCGAGGGCTGCTCGTCGCCGTCCTGGTGTCGGAGAAGCCGAGCAGGGGCGCCCCCGCCGAGGACGGGCGAGGAGTCTGCGGCGTGAGCGGCGGCGGCGCGAGCGGCCCCGGCGGCCTCCTCCTCTTCCTCTTCGACGTCGCCGTCGTCGTCAAAGCCTCCGTCTCCGCCGAAACCGTCACCGAGGTCGTCGTCGCCGTCGCTCGCTTGTTGCTGCTGCTGGATAGAGGCGGCCGGCGAGGAGGCAGAAAGAGGAGCAGCGGCGACAGCAGCATCGGTCGCGTTCAAAGCAGCGGGAGCGGCAGCAACGGCAGAGGGGGCCTGAGCGATTGCGGCAACGACAGCTATCGGAGGAGCTGCGGCCGCTGCCGCGGCAGCCGCCCTCTCCGCGACCGCCATCGCCCTCTCGAGCTCGGGCCAGCCCCCTGCTGCCTGTCCCTCTTCTTCTCCTCCTTCTTCCTCGTCGTTTTCGTCGGCAGCGCCCTCCCCTTCCGCCTCCTCCGTCTCCGCTCCACTCCCCCTCCTCTCTGCCGCCGCCGCCTCGCGCTCCGCGGCCTCGACCTCGGCGATCTCGGCGACGACCCCCGCCACCAGCCCCCTCGCCCCGCCGTCGTCCCCGGGCGGGAGCACGGCCCTGCCCGCGGCCTCCGCGAGGGCCAGCTGCGCCGGGCAGGGCCTGGCGGCAGCGGGGTCGGCGAGCGCGCGCAGGGCGTTGGCGGCTTCCTGCCTCAGGCAGCCCAGGGGGAGCCTGGCGCCGCCGCCGCCGACGGTGCCCGCCTTGGCTGCCCCGGCGTCGACGGCGCAGGGCACCGCGGCCGAGTCGAACGCCAGGGCGGGGCCTCCCAGCAGCGGCAGCGAGTTGAGCAGCAGGCCCGCGGCGCCGCCCTCGTCGAAGAGCGCCGCAGTCCGCTGGAACAGCGGGTCGACGGCAAAGGCGAGGTCGAACTTTTTTGCGTTGATGTTTTCTAGACAGTCGAGCGTCGAGGAAGGGTCCGCGTCTTCGCCGTTCTGGTTGCGCCTGCGGTGGGCGTTCCTGCGGCCGTTGCCGGGGCCTCCACGGCCGGCGCCGCCGCCGTTTTCGCCGCCGTCCCCGTCGTTCTCGCCGTCGCCCTCCCCGTCGTCGTCGAGGCCGCCGCGGCCGAGCCCGCCGAGGATCTTGAACACGTCGCCGTGGACGGCGTCGACGCGGTGCGCGTAGATCGAGACGCCCGCCGCCAGCGTCAGCGACGCGCGCTGGAAGTCGGTGCCGGGGGCGCCGCCGCCGCCGCCGCCGGCGTCTTCGTCCTCCGCGGCCTGCGCGTCCGGGGCGACGAGGTCGCTGAGGTGGTCGATGAGCGGGAGGGCCCAGGTGTTTTTGGCCGTGATCTTGTTCTCCGAGGCGAGCTTGAGGCAGTTCTGGTAGAGGGCCGCGATGGCGGCCGGGCTCAGGGCCGGGGCTGCGTGTGTGCGTGTTGTTGTTGAGAGTCGAGAGAGAAAGAGAGAGAAAAAGAAGAGGGGGAACGAGAGTGTGAAAATAAGTAGGGATACAGAAAGTTGAGAAACGGCGTTTTCATTCTCTGTTTTCCCTCTCTTTACCTTCTGGGCGCGTCGGCTTGGTCGGAGGGGCCGAGGGGGCCTCTGCCGCGCCGGAGCTGTTGATGAAAGAAAGAGGAGGAGGAGAGAAAGAAAAAAAAGGTGAGAGAGGGGGTCGAGAAGCGAGCAAGCAAGCGAGCGCCGTCGCCGTTGTTCAATTCTTGGTCAGTTACTGAAAGAGAGAGAGAGCGTGAGAGAGACGGAGAGAGAGAAAACACCGTACCGCCTCCTCCGCGCCTGCTCTTTCTCCCTGGCGTCGTCGTTGCGCTGCAGCGGTCCCTGTGTGTGAAAAGCGAGAGAGAGTTTTTTTGTAAGAAGGAAGGAGAGATCAAGGGGTGGGCGTGGGAAGAAGCATCGACGCGACCGTTGCTGCAATGTCGAGCGTCAGTGGCGGCAGCAACAATTCGCCCTCTTCTTCTCTCTCTCTCTCTTTCTCTCTCTCTTTCTCTCAATGCGCAAAACTCACTCTGCTCCCGGGTGCCTGCAGCGAGCGCCTCCTGTCTCCTCCCTGAGAGGACGCGCGACGGGCGTCAGGCGCCCCTCGGGTGGCTACCGCGGGAGCGACTTGCATGGCGGCGGCGTTTCGCGGCGTCGAGCTTTTGAAGGAAGAGTCGAGTCCCAATTGCTCGTCTCTAGCTCAGTTCTCTCTCGCGGAGAAGAGCGGGCGTTCTTGAGGGGAGAAGAAAGCGGCTCCGAGAGAGCAAGCAGAGAGAGAGAGAGAGACAGAGACAGAAGCGAGAAGCGGAAGAGGAAGAGAAAGAGAAAGAGAGAGAGAATTTCTTCTCAACAAACGAGAAAAATGCTTCGACTCTTAGTCTTTTTTCTTTTTTTTACAATTTTTTTTCTTGTTGAAGCTTTAAAAAAAAGGAAAGGAAAGGCAAAACAGGTAGTCAAGCAGAAAGTCCCTTCCCGACGCGACGCCTCAGTCGCTCTACTCGTCGTCAGAGCTCGCCTCTCGGCGGCGGCAAAGGGAGCTGGGGCCGGATCCGTCGCCCGAGGAGGAGAGGAAGAACCTTCCCCCTCCCCCTCCTCGCCCTCCTCCCCGCCGTCCTCTTCCTCCTCCTCCCGTCCTCTTTCCTCGAGGCGCCCGGCCATCTCCATGTCGTTGCACCTCGCTCTCTCGACGCTCCCCGACGCGCTCGCCTGCCTACTTTTTCCGCCACACCGAGCCTTCTCCGGCCACCTTGTCCTCCCTGCCCATCCTCGCCAGCAGCGCCGCCGTGGCGCCCATCGCCCCCTCGTAGGGCGGGTCCGTCGCGAACATCTTGAGCATCGAGTGGATCCTGTCCGTGGGCAGGCCGCCCTCGAAGTTGGTGAGCATTCCCAGGATGAAGGCCTCGAGCACCTGCGCGGCGGCCGCGTCGTCGCCGCCGGGCCCTCCTCCTTCGGGCTCCTCGTCGTCTTCGTCGTCGTCGCCGGCGTCTCCTGCCGCTGCTCCTGCTCCGATGCCGCCCGCTCCTCCCGCGGCCCCCGCCGCTGCCGCGGCCCCGGCTTCCGCGCCAGATCCGACTTCTCCTCCTTTTCCAGACTTGGAAGGGAGCGCGGAGGCGCGGCGGTAGAGGGGGTCGCTCGACGAAGACGAAGACGAAGTAGGACCCGCCGCCGCCGCCGCTGTCGTCGCCGCCGCCGTCGTCGCCGCCGCCGCCGCCGCCGGGACGGAAACGGAAACGGAAACGACCGACAGCAGCCCCGCGCTCACCCACCTGCCCGCGGCGCGGACGACCGTCGCCACGGCGGCCGCGGCGCTGCTGCTGCCGTCGGCCCCCTTGATCTTCAGCGCCGCGGCGAGCTCGCTGGCGCGCCACTCCGCCTTTGTGCTTCCGTCCCCGTCGCCTCCCTCGCCCGCGCTGCCGTCGGAAAACTTGAGCAGCAGCGAGGCCTCGAGCGGCGTCGCCGAAAGCGTCGCCTTCTTCCCGGCGACCTCGACCTCCAGCGTGACGACGCCCGCAGTCGGCCTCCATACCAGCTTTCGCGGGGCCTTGAGCGCCGAGAAGTGGGCCCCGTAGGCGTCCAAAGCGGCGGATAGAGCGGGCGGGAGCTCGAAGGGCGGCGGGGCCGGCGGGGTCGGCTGGGAGTGCCTCGGTCGTCCGCCGTCGCCGCCGTCGTTCCCCTCCGAGACGGCAGCGGCGGGGGAGACGTACGTCTCCGTCGGCAGCAGCCCTCGGGGCCAGAAGAGCGAGGAGGTCACCAGGGCCGAGACGCGGCGGAGCGTCCTCCGCGTCGCGGCGTCGGAGAGGTGAGCGGGGACGGCGGGGGAGGGAGCGGCGGCCTCGTCAGCGTCGGCGGCCTCGCCGAGCCGCTGCCTCCGCCGCCGCCGCGCCGCGGCCTCCTTCGAGGCGCTCGAGGCCGCCGCTGCCGCGGACCGCACCGCCGCGAGCAGCCTGCGCGAGTCCGCCACGTCCTTGAGCATCACCTCGGCAGGCACGAGCGCGGCGCGGTCGCCGAAGCGCGCGCGCAGGAGCTCGAGGCCGACGAGCAGCGGCTGCTCCTCGGGGTCGTCCCCGGCAGCCGAGGGCGGCGGCCCCTTCTTTCCTCCTCCTCCTCCGCCGCCACCTCCGACCACTCCCCCGCGGCAGGCGAGCAGGGCCCTTCCGGCGTGCGAGCGGAAGGCGTCGATGAGGACGTCGGGCCCCCCGAAGGCCGAGGCGAGCAGGGAGACGGCGCCTCCGGCGCCGCTGGAGGAGGAGGAGAAGGACGACGAGGAGGAGGCGTCGGAGGATGCTGTGCCCGCGCCGGCGGGAAGCAGCAAGGAAGAGACTCCGCCGCGGCGGCGGCCCCGGGAAGAAAGACTCGTCGGGAAAGCCGGCGGCGGCTCCCACGCCATCGCCCTCGCGATCCTCCCGGCCTCGTCCGGGTCGTCGTCGGCGTCGGAGGCTCCCCCCGTGCCCCCGTGTTCGGCAGAGGACGCGGCGAGCCTCGCCGCCTCTTCTTCTTCCTCCTCCCTTCGCTGCCGCGCGGCGGCGGCGCTGCCCGCGTCGTCGGGGGCGGCGCCGTCGTCTTCGTCGAGGAGGCCCGAGAGGGGGCCGGCTGCCGCCCCGTCCTTCTCCCCGCTGCCCCCGCCGCTCCGGCCGGCGAGGGCGCCGACGACGCAGCGGACGGCGTCTGGCCTCCTCCGCAGGTAGGCCCTCACGGGAGCGGTCACCCGGTGCTCCAGCAGGAGGGCGTCCGCGGCGCAGCGCGGGGGCAGGGGGAGCAGAGCCGCCGGAGCCGATGCCGCCGGGGCCGCGGAGGACCTCTGCGGCAGCGAGGGCGGGGGAGGCGGCCGCGACAGCCGCCTGAGGCACCGCACGGTGGACACGTACTGCGCTATCACGTCCGCCGTGGCGGCCCCGGCGTGCAGGAGCCTGCGGCGCGTCGCTTCGCCGAACGTCTCGGCCACGAGCGCCCTCAGCGCGCCGTTTCCGCTCCCGCCGCCGCCGCCGCCGTCGCCGACGCCTCCCCCGCCGTTCCCGGTGAAGAACAGCGCGGCCCGCAGGTCGTCGACCGCCGGGGCCGAAGCGGGCCAGTCCACCACGGCGTCGAAGAGCTGCCCGGCGCGGGCGGAGCCCACGGCCTCGTGGGCGTACGCGTCGAGCAGCGCGCGCCAGCGGCGGAGCCAGCGCTTCTTCTTCCTCGACGCCGCCGCAGACGACGACGACGACGAGGTTGAAGGCGACGTCGCCGCCGCCGCCGCGGCCGCCTCGAGCAGCGCCGGGGGCACCGCCGCGGCCCAGGCCCTGACGGCAGGCAGGGCCGCGCGCTCAAAGCCGCCCCTGGCGGCCTCCGACGCGGCGCGCCGCCTGAGGGCCGCCGCGGCCGCGGCGGCGGCCGCGGCGTCCGCGGCGGGGGCGGCGCCCAAGAGGCGCGCGGCGGCGCTGGCGGCCGCGACCTCCGAGACCCAAACCGGTCCCATCAGCAGCGAGGCGTCGACTGCCTCGCTCGGAGGAAGAGCCGCTCTCTCGTCGCTGCTGCTGGCGTTCGGGCGGGGGACTGCAGGGGGGGAGCGGTGGCCGCCCGTCGTCGTCGCGTTCTCGTTGTTCTCCTCTTCCTCGAGCGCCCCATCGTCGCCCTCCCGTTCCCCGACGCCGTCGCCGGCGCCGGCGTCGTCGAAGCCGGCCCGGGCGCTGAGCTCGCGGAGCCTGTCGCTGTAAAACCGCTCGAGGACGACCTGGAGCCCTCCTCCTCCCCCGCGGTCGGACGCCGGAGACGACAGCGCCGCTGCAAAGTCCGCGGAGACCTCGGCGAGGAGGCGCGCCGGGGCCGAGCGCAGGCAGAGCACGGAGGAGGAGGAAGCCGCCGAGGGGGTCGAGGTCGAGGTCGAGCCGGCGGCGGAGAGCGGCAGCGGCAGCAGGGGCGCGAGCAGGCAGCGGAGGGATTGCTTGGCCTCCCTCGCGGACTCTGCGAGCGCGGAGAGGGCCTCCGCTGCCCCGTTGGCCGCCGCCTTTGCTTCTTCCTCGGCCTCCTGACGAGCTTCGTCGTCTTTGTCGGCGTCGGCGTCGGCGTCGAAAGAGGCCGCGCGCGAGACGGACGCGACTGCAGAGCGAACTGCTCCCTCGGCGGCGTCGATCGATGGCCCGAGCGCCGATGCCGAAGCCCGCACCGCCGTGTCCGCGGCCAGGGAGGCCAGGCCGGAAGAGAGCAGCGCCTCTGCGAGCTCCGCGGTGATGACAGGGCGCTGCTGGTGCTTCTGTTGCTGGTGCTGCCGAGAAAGAGAAAGAGCGGAAGCGGACGCCACCTCGGCGAAGGCGCACCAGGCAGCGTCTCGCCGCTCCATCTTCTCCGTCTTGTGAAAGGCAGGGCGCTATGATTTTTTTTTTTTTTTACAGTGTCCAGTTCTAAAACTAGCACTCCTCCGCCCCGGCGTCCGCGGCGTCCTTCCCGACATAGGCCCTCCTGGCCTTGACGGACACGAGCTTGGCCCCGCCGGGAAGGTTTTTCCAGCCGGCTCCTGAAGAAGAAGAAGGAGAACGAGAAGGAGAAGGAGACGCTTTTTTCGTCTTCTGGCTCCCCTCGTCGCCGCCGCCGCCGCCGCTCGGAGGAAAGACGACAGGGCCCAGCACGAGCGCCGTGAGCTCGCCGCCGAGGACGCAGCCCGTGTCTATCCCCGTGGCCGAGAGCTCCTGCTGCAGGCCCAGCGAGGCGTGGTGGCCGAAGACGACGTGGCCGGCGGAGCGAGGAGGAGGGAGGGAAGGGAGTTTTCCCCCCGCCGCTCTGACGGCGCCGGCCCCGGCGCCGTCGCCGCCGCCCTCCTCTTCGAACGCGCCCGCCGCCGCTCGGTACTCCTTCGCCCACAGCGACACGGCGAGCCCGCTGGCGTGCGCGCCCTCCTTCTCGGCCTTCTTCGCGAGCTTCTTATCGATGGCGCGCCAGCGGCCCAGAGGGGGACGGGACTCGGGAGAGGCGGCGGCGGCGGAGGAGGAGGAGGCCGGAGCCGCTGCTGCCGCCCCGCCCCCGTCAGCAGCGACGGCGGCACGAGAGACCTCCCTCGCGACGTGCCGCACCTCCAGGAGGTCTTCGAGCTTCTGGCTCTCGACCGAAGTCGCTGCTGCTGCTGCTGCTGCTGCTGCTGCCGCCGGAGAAGAAGCAGATGCCTCAGAAGAGGAAGAGGGAGAGGGAGGAGGAGAGGGAACGAGCCCAGCGTGGACGACGGTCAGCTCCCTCGACGCGACCCGCAGGCTGAACGGCGTCGCGCCGAGCCAGCGGAGTCCCCGGGCAGCCCTCGGGTCGGCGACCCACGGCATGTGCTTCAGGAGCTCGGGGATCGGGAGGAGGGGGGCGGCCCTCTTCGTGCCGTCCCTCTCCCTGCCCTTGCCCTTTCCCCTGTCCTTGTCCTTCTTCTTGTCCTGCTTCTTCTCCCTCTCTTCCGTCGCCGCCGTCGCCGCCGCCGCCGCCGCCGCCGCTGCTGCTCCCGCGGCGGCGGCGGCGGGAGCAGCGGAGGAGGAGGGCGGCCGGTGGAGGGTGGCCTCGCCGTACTCCTCCTCGTCGATCCGCCGCCGCAGCGACACCGCGGCCTCGTCGTGGTTACCCCGCACGCAGACCCCTCCCGAAGCCATCGCGAGCTCCAGGGTCCCGATCGGATCGGGGCCCTTGTTCACCAAGTCACCGACGAAGACGAGAAGGTCGCCTCCGCCTTCGCCGTTTTTGTTTTTACTAGGGCCGTCTTTGCTCCGAGTGCCGCTGTGCTCGAGCTTGTCGAGGAGCTCCCTGAGCTCCGCGGCGCAGCCGTGGACGTCGCCGACGATGATGACGCGGCCCCTGGCCGCTCTGGCCTCGGACGCGGGGTCGAGGACGGCGTGAACGATGGGAGGGAGCGGATTGCCTTTTTTTTTTTTTTTTTGAGAGGACGAGGACGAGGTCGAGGTCGAGGTTGATTTTCCCTCTTTTTAATCGTTTCTCTCGTTTTTTTTCAGTTTTCTCTCTTCTGCTTAGCAAGAATCGCTCACCGAGAGGCGTCTTCTTCGGCAGCAGGGCCCTTTCCGTGGCCGGGGACTCGAGCAGGCGGGACACGGGCGAGGAGGAGGGAGAGGGAGAGGGCGAGGGGGACGATGGCTCCGTCGCCTCGGCAGAAGCGTCAGCGATCGGCAGAGAGCTAGTCGAGCGCCGCTTTCCTTCCTCCGCTGCTGCTTTAGGCGCTCCGAGGGCCGAGCCCATGCTTCCGCGTGCTGCTGGGGCTTGCTTGCGGCTTCGAAGGGAGGAGGCGGCGGAGAGGTTGCAGAGGGGAAGGCGCCTGAGAGAGAGGAGGAGCATGTGTTGTGCTTTCGAGCCTCTTCCTCCCTGAAGCAGAGTCTCTGAGAGAGAATGTTTTTTTGTCTTCGCCGTCGCTGTCGCCGTCGCCGCCATGCTTTCACAATTCTTCGTCGTCGTCGTCACGCGAGAGCCTCATTTTCAACTCGGCTGCCATTCATTCTTCTATTCTTTCTTCCCCAGGTAGGTGAGACCTTGTTCTTCACACGCCACTTCGTGCTCCGAACTTGACAACAAGCGCGGGTTTCGGAGCCAATGCTGATGTTTCAACGGCAAACCTCGTTGGCGACGAGCGACGACGCGCTACCGACGAAACTGAAAAAAACGTCGCATCTCCCCGCTTCCGGACGCTCCTCTTCCGCTGCCCTTTCCCCTCTTCCAACTAGTCCAAGAGCAAGAACTTTTTTCTTCTTTTCAAGAACAGAAAAAACTCTGAACAAAAACGCGTTTCGTTGACGCAATTCATCAATCAACAAACAGACCGAAATGTCTTCGCTCGTCGTCATCGCCTGTTCCCTCCTCCTCCTCCTCTCCTCCGCGAGCGCAGCAGCACCAGCAGCAGTGGCAAAGTCCGACCTCGAACAGGCAGCCACCGCCGTCGCCGCCACGGCCGGCGACCTCGCCAACGCTCTGACCTTTTCCCCCGAACAGATCGCCTCTGCCGAGACCGTCTTCAACTCCACGACAGCGGCCGTCTTCGCTGCCGTCAACGCCACCAAGGCCGCCAAGGCGGCTTTCTTTCAGGACGCGATCGCGGCGCCGTTCGGGCAGCTCAGGGCCGGAGGGCTGAGGGCCGGAGGCCTCGTCAAGAGGACAAACAGGACGGCAGAGAAGGCCGATTGGCTGACGAGCGAGCTGGCTCTGGCGCCTTTTGCGAGGGCGTTCAGCCAGGTCTCGGCGGCAGTGGACTCGAGCCCCGTCGGGAAGGCGTTCGCGGCCACGAAGAAGCCCTCCTCTCCCGCGGCAGCAGGCGAAGCAGCAGCGGCGGCAGGCGTCGACAGCAGATTCGCCCTGCCGACCCCGAGGGAGGTCCTCGCCAGGGCCGGCGGCGCGCTGAGGCTCCCGGGAGGTGGCCCTGTGGAGGACGTGGCCGCGGCCATCGCCGAGGAGGAAGAGAGGGCCGAGAGCAGTGCCGCGGCCGCTGAACAGAAGGCTGCTGCTTCGAAGAAGGCCGTGACTCCCTGAGACTGAGAGAGAGAGAGAGAGAGAGGGACGGGCGGGGGGGTGGGGGGGAGTTGAAGATAATTAATTGTAGAAAGAGAAGAAGAAAAAACCCTGCCTTGAAAAAAAAAAAACTCTCCCTAGTTTTTTTTACACTTTCTTTTTTCACCTCCTCCTCTGCTGCTCCACCTCCTTCCTCGCCTCCCCTCCTCCCAGCTCCCTCCAGCTCGCGCCTCGCCGCCTCGAAGCGGGGAGGGCGTTTCCAAAAGAGCCGTTATAGCGACTCTCTCCGGAGGTCGCCGTCGCTGCCGCCGCCGCGGAAGCTGCCGCCGCCGCTTCCCTCCTCCCGGCCGCGACGACGACGGCAGCAGCGCGAGCGGCCTCGGCCTCCTCTCGAGCTCTGCGCTCGGCTCGCAGAGAGTCCAGGAGGGAGGGAGGAGGGGCTGCTTCTCTGCCGCTCTTCTTGCTCCTGCTGCTGCCTTTCTTGTCCTTCTTTTTCTTCCTCTCCTTCTTGCTCCGCTTCTTCTTCGGCGAGCGGGACCTCGACCTCGAGCGAGAGGGAGGAGAGGAGGAACGACGACGGCTCCCTTCTCCCACCTTCTCTTCTCCTCCGTCCCCCTTCTCCTTCTCCTTGGCGTACCACGGGGCCTCCCTGTCTTTCGCGCCTCCCCCCAAAGCAAACTGCTGGTCGAAGCGCGCATCCGAAGTGCGCGTCTCCTCCCGCCCCCTCCGCCGCGCCTCCTCCCTCCGCCTCTCAGAGGCCTCTTCTTCTCCGTCGGCTGCCGCTGCTCGACCCTCGCTCGCTGCTCCTCCTTCGAACAGCCGCCGCAGGCTCTCCTCGTCCCTGAGGGCCGCGGCGGCGGCGGCGTCCCCTCGTTCGGCCGCCCTGCGCACGAGCGGGAGCCTCCCCCTCTCGGCATCGGCCGCGGCCCTCCGCGCGGCCTCCTTTTCTTCCTTCTCGGCGGCGGCCGCTTCGTCGCGGGCGACGCGGAGGCGCTGGGCCTTTCCGTAGGGGTTGTAGCTCTTCTTGGAGGTGATGATGAGGGGCATGGTGGCTTTGGGAGAAGAAGAAGGGGCGGTGGGGGAGAGAGAAGAGCGGAAGCGGTGGTGGGGGGACAAGAAGAGAAGGGGGGGGGGTCTTCGTCGACTGCCGGCGATTGAACGATGGAAAGCAAAAAGAAAAGCCTTTCGCTCTCAGCCTCTGTGGACCGCTTCGGCGCCGCTCTTTGCGTCCAGGGCCCAGAGAGAAAACGAGAGCGCGAGTCCACAGAGAGCGCGAGACAGAGAGAGACAGAGAGAGAGAAATGAGGGGACTATTCACGGAGAGAGCGAGAAGCCTCGCTCGCTCTCGGAAAGAAAAAAATGAAGCGAGCTTCACACTCGACAAGGAAAGAAGAAGAAAAAAATCATTTCCAGCAGCAATTGCAGCAGCCATGCGTCTCCTCTCTTTCCTCGCCGCTTGTCTCTTCTTCGCCGCGGCGACAGGTGCGCGCAGAAAGCGTCCTAGAGGCGATGTTTATCTATTCGCCGCACTGTTTCTCCTTAAGAATTAGAATAAACTGGCGGGCGAATGTTTTTTTCACTCGCCGCCGCGATTTTCTCCTTTCGCATTCTCCAAGAAGCCTCTCTCAACCCCGAAACCTCGACAACAACAACAAAAAAGCAGACGCCGCCTTCCCCTTCCCGCCGCTCCCTTCCCTCGTCTCCTCCGAGTCCGACCTGCCTTCTTCTTCCTCCTCCTCGAAGAATAGGCAGAGCAGCAACGATAACGCCGGAGGGGCGATGCCCGCCGGGACGCGGGCCGGGCCTGTTGAGTGGGACCAGGTCCTGAAGGCCGCCCGCGAGGGAAGGCTCAACCTCGACACGGAGAGGGAGACGGGCAGCTCCTCCTCCTCCTCCTCGGCCTCGGCTGCCTCTGCCGACATCGCCGCGGCGCTGCAGGAGAGGCTCAACGGGAACGCGGCTGGTGCCTCTGCTGCTCCTGCTGCTGCTGCCGCTGTTGTTCCTGTTGCTCCTGCTGCCGCCGTTCCCGCTGCAGCGGCGGCAGCTCCGGTGAGGGCGGCGACGGCAACAGCAGCCGCCGCAGCCAGCGCTCCTGCGACTGCCTCTGCAGGCCGGCGGAGGTCGAGGCACCTCATGATGAAGTGAAAATAAGGAGACAGAAACCAATGGAAATCCCCTGCAAAGAAAATCAAGAAACATTTTTTCATTTCATTTTTCGAAAACAACAAAGAAAAAAACCCAAAGTAGACTTCTCTCTCTCTTTCCATTCTCTCTCTCTGTTTTTTTTTTCATTCCGCTTCCGCGTCCTCCTCCTCCTCTTCCTCGAAGATAACAGCGGCCTCGGAGGCAGCAGCGGGACCTCCAGCAGCAGCAGCGGCGGGACCTCCAGCAGCAGCAGCGGCGGGACCTCCAGCAGCAGCGGCCCAGAGGGCCCGCTCCGCGGCGCCGCTCATCCCGGCCACCAGCGACGCAAACTCTTGCGGCGACGCGCAGGGGACCGGGACCTCCTTCCCGGGGTCCGAGGCCCTGCGCGGGCAGGAGCCATAGCGCTCACCCGGGTGCAGGGCGAGGCCCAGGGGGAGGACGGGAGAGGGATCGCCCCCGTTCGCCGCCGCCGCCGCCGCCCCGGCTCCCGGAGCGGCTCCCCTCAGGAGCCCGCCGAGCGCCGGCGCCAGCTCTGCGCACTGCGCGAACAGCGCCGCCCTGCCGAACACGTACAGCCCCAGCCTCGCGCGAGACAGCGCCACCACGGCCCTCCTGACGTCCCTGAAGTGGCCGACGGCGGACGTGCGCACGAGCGACAGGAGCACAAAGTCCGCCTGCTGCCCCTGGAACTTGTCGACGGTCGAGAGCGCGCCGGGCCGGCCAAAGAGCCGCAGCTGCGCCTCGCTGGAGGCGCAGCGCGCCTCGAAGACGTCGGCGAGCAGGTCGCGCTGCCCGTTGTAGGTCGTCAGGACCGCGATCGACGACGCGGGGTAGCCCAGCAGCCGCATGTACTGGAAGCACGACACCACGAGCTCGGCCTCCCCGAGGTTTTGGTAGTAGAACGGCGACGGGCTCGACTCCCCCCTCCCCTGGAAGTCGGGCACGTCGACGAACTGGCACTCGTGGGCGAAGCCGGCGTTGGAGAGCTCGTAGGGAGGGGAGCAGCCCGCGGATCCGGGCGTGACGCAGGGCAGCGAGGCGAGGCCGGGAGGGGAGGGAGAGGAGGCGGCGGCCGCCACCGACGCCGCCCCGTCCCCCTTGCGCTCATACCTCCACGCGTAAAGCCGCGCGAGCGCCGGCCGCGCACGCCCCTGCGCGTCGAGCTGCACCGCGGGCACGCCCAGCCTCGCGAGCCGCGCGAACAGGCTCTGGTCGAGCCTCGCGGCCCTGGCCAGCGCCGAGTTCTTGACCACGGGCGGCAGCTGGTGGTGGTCGCCGATCAGCACGATGCGCCGGAGACGCGAGGAGGGAGAGGGGGCGCTCGATGACGACGACGGGGGAGAGGGCGACGACCTCGAGGGCCCCCCCCTCTGCAGCAGCATCGGGATCAGCGTCTCGACCTCGGTGACCTGCGCGGCCTCCTCCATCACCAGCGAGTCGTAGCGCAGGCCCTGCTCGAGGAACTCGCGCCGCTTGATGGCGGCGTGCGTCGTCGTCATTGCGACGAGGCGCGCCGCGGTCGTGGCGAGGTACGAGAGGCGGTCGGCGGACGAGCGGAGCAGCTCGAAGGGGCGCAGGGCCTCGAGCTCGGCGAAGAGCTCGCGCAGGTGGGCAAAGGCGCCGCGGGCGGCCTCCAGGTGGTCGGCGGGGGAGGCCGAGGGAGGGAACAGCGGGGCGGGGGTGTCGTCGAAGAAGGAGGCGAAGGGGAAGGCCTCGGCGATCGGGGAGGAGGGAGGGGCGGAAGCGGGAGCGGAAGAGCCGTCGTCGCCGTCGCAGCCCTTCTCCTTCTCCTCCTCCGTCTTCTTCCCTCCCTCTCCTCCTCCTCCTCCCTCCTCCTCGGCTGCTGCCGACAGGAACCCCTTCGCCGCGGCGCGGAACCTGTCCCACCGCGGCCTCACGTGCATCTTCCAGAAGTTTGCGGCCCCCTCGCACGTCAGCGAGTCCCCTCCCCCGAATCCCGCGATCCCCAGGAGCCTGGCCAGCCGCTCGACCCTGGCCAGCAGCTCGAGCCGGCGCGCGAGCGCCGCGTCGACGCGGCCGGCCCTCGAAAAGTCGTCGCTGCGCTCGAGCTCGGCCTCCCCGGCCCCCAGCCGCAGGAGCAGGCTCGCGGGGACGTCCCTCGACAGCAGCTTGGCGAACAGGTCGTTGAGCGCCTGGTTCGAGTGAGTCACCAGCAGGACGCGCTCCCTCGGCCTCGACCGCAGCAGGAGGCAGAGCGCCTGCGCGGCGACGTCCGTCTTGCCCGTGCCCGGCGGGCCGACGACCTGGGTCAGGCCCGGCTGCAGCGCTCCGAGGATCGCTCGGACCTGGGCCGGGGTGAAGCGGACGGCATTGCGCGGCGGGGAGGCGGCGGGGTAGGGTCCCGGGCTGGGGCGGGAGTAGGCTCTGACCCGGAGGACCTTTTTCGTCGGGGAGACGGCGGCGGCGGCCTTTTTCTCCTTCCGCTCGCCTTGGCCGCCCTCGACGTCGCCGCCGCCGCCGCCGCCGTCGTCGTCGTCGGCATCGTCCCACTCGAAGTCCTCCGCCGGGAGCGTGATCTTGTACGGAGGCGGCGGCGGAGGAGCTTTCTTCTCCGACCCTTCGAAGACGATCTCGTGGTCCGGGAAGGACTCGGCGAGGTGCGCCGCGTCGAGGAAGGTGTCCCGCATGTCGAGCGTCCGGCCAAAGCGCTTCCGCTTCTCCTCCTTCTCCTCCTTCTCCTTCTCTCCTCCTCCGCCTTCTCGCGCCTTCTCCTCTTCCTCGTCGGCGGAGGTCGGCGGTAGGGCCCTCCAGCAGCAGGCCCTGGGGTCTCCGTACCCGAGGAAGACGTCGTGGAGCCACGGGGGCAGCACGGAAGAAGAGCTTTTCGAAGAGGAAGAAGAGGCGGCGGCGGCAGCAGCGGCGGCGTCGCCGACCGCGTCCCGCACCGCCTCGAGCACCGCCTTGAAGTTGTTCTCCTTGGCGTGCCGGCGCACGACGACGTTGAGGCCCGCGTAGACGTCGTCCTCATCGAGGACGCGGCCGTCACCTCGCGAGGCCGCGCGCAGGGCGAGCCGGTCCATGTCGAGCTGGTACTGGGTCGCGTCGAGCGAGAGCACGAGCGTCCTGCGGGTCCCCCCTCCTGCCGCGCCGCCGCCGCCGCCGCCGCCCCGGCCTCCCCGGCTGCCGAGGGGCAGGAAGGCGTCGAGCGGCTTTCCGGCCTCGTCCCTCACCTCGAGCACCTCGGCGCCTCGCACGGCGACCAGCCCGGAGGCCGCGGCCAGGGCGGCGTCCGGGGACAGGCAGGACGAGGCGTCGTCGGAGGGACTGCCCCCCGCGGCCTCGGCCGCCGCGGCCGCCGCCGCCGCGACCGCCGCCTGCGGATCGCGCGGCGGCCTGATCGACAGGAGGAACACGACGTCGTGCTGCCTCAGCTGGTCCCACTCCCTCGCGGCGTCCTCCCTCAAGCCGCCGAGGTCGACGACGGCCTCGGCGGTGACGGCGGCAGGGACGACGTTTCCCCCCGAGCCGGCCGAGGAAGAGGCGACGACCGAAGGGCGGCGCACCGACGTGATAGCGAACGCGCCCGGCGCCTCGCTCAAGGCGCCGCCGCCAAGCGGCAGCGCCATCTTTGCCCACCCTCGAAGCACGGCGCCTCCGGCCTCGTCACGGCCCGGGCGCAGCCTTCCCAGGACGTCGACGAGGTCGCCGCGGACGTCCGAGGCCGCCTCGAGCCGGAACAGGTGGAAGTTGCGGGCGAGCGCGTCGGCGGGGGACAGGAACTGGAGGTTGAGCTTGGGGACTGGCAGGGGCCGGTCGGCCGGCGAGGGGCGGCGGCGGCTCTCCGGCCCGCCCGCTCCCCCCGCTCCTCCCGCCCAGCCCGAGGCGGCGTGGGAGGTCGAGGGCACGCGCGCCTCGTCCCACAGCACCGCCTCCGTCGGGTAGAGGGGCAGCTGCGCCAGCGAGGCCGCGACGGGCGTCGGCTGCTGGTACTCATCGGCGAGCGCTGCCGCGAGGTACCGAGCCACGGAGGCCGCAGCGGCGGCCTCCGAGGCAGCCGAAACGTCTCCCTCTCCGCGCTCGGCGGCGAGTCTCCTCGCCACGCCCTCCGCGTCGGCGTCGTCGTCGTCGGCCCTGGCGGCCCTGCACTCGTCGACCACCAGCCGCCGCAGCTCGTCGAGCGGCAGGTCGCACTCGTCCAGCAGGATCCCGGCGAGCCGGCGCGGGTCCGTGATGGCCGCCGTCGGCGCGAGCGCGAGCGGCTCGCGCGCCCCGGCGTGGAACCGGAATAGCAGCCGCTGCAGGGCCCCCGCCTTGGCCGCCGCGAGCGCCGCGGCCTCGCCGTCTCCCACGGCCTCTCCCGAGTGGTCGTCGACCGGGAAGGAGGCGTAGGCGGCCCAGAGGTCGAGGAGCTGGGAGAAGACGGCGCCGACAGAGGAAGAGGAAGAGGAGGAAGAAGAGGAAGCACTCGAAGAACCGGGAGGGAAGAGCACGCCGCTGTCCCCGGCCCCGCGGGCCAGCAGCGACGCCCTCGCCTTGCGCAGCGCGCCCAGGTCGGCCAGCAGGGCCCTCGAGAACCGCCGCGTCGGCAGCTGCGACAGCAGGTCGCCGAAGAGCTCGGCCCCTCGCTCGGCGTGGCGGACCAGCGCGTGGTCGACGACGACGCCGGCGGCGCCTCGCCGGGCCGCCGCCGCCGCTGCTGCCCCGCTCCCGGGGGGGGGGATCGTGACCGCGCCGCGGACGGCGGCGAGCCACTCGCGGACGAGCAGCGGCAGAAACGCGCTCTCCGGGCGAGAAGACGGGTCTTCGTCGCCGTCGCCGCCGCCAGCGGCGGCAGTCGCCTTCCTCTTGGCGTCCCTCTTCGCGAGCTTCCTCCAGTGCTTGGCCAGCGCCGGCGTCCGCGCCAGCTCCAGCTCCCTCCTCCCCTCGGACAGGGACCGCCACAGCGGCAGCGCGACGAGCCTGAGGGTGCACCCCCGCACGCAGGGCACCTCGAGCGACGCGAAGGCCGAGGCCGCGAACCGGAGGAGCGTCGTGCGCTCCCGCTGCGAGACCGCGGCGGGGAGGGCCTGTCTGCGCGCCTCGGCCGGGTCGGCAAGCGCGCAGACTCGGGCGAAGAGCGCGGAGAGCGCCGCGGAGCGCCGCGCCGGGCTCAGGTTGAGCTCGTCCTCGCCGGCGCCCTCGCCGGCGTCGTCCCCGGGCTCGCTCTCCTCGAAGCCCGACCAGGGGGCGACCCCCTCCTTCCCCTTCTCGACCACGAGCGCGACGCAGCTCATGACGTGGGCGTACGACGACTTCTCGCCGTCAAAGTGCGGGATCAGGTAGGCCTCGAGGTAGCGGGAGAGCTCGAGGAGCGCGGTGGAGCGGCGGCGGGAGGCCGGGGTGGAGGCGGAGGGGCCGAGGTCGAGAGCGCCCGCGCCGCCTCCCCCGCGCTCGCCGCCGCCGCCGCCGAGGACGGCGCGCCAAAGCTCCTCCACCATCCCGGTGTCGAACTCCCTTTTCGACCTCCTCCTCGCCTCCGGAGTGGCCCAGGTCGACCGCGCGAGCCTGGTGACCGGGTGCGACTCGATCTCGGCCAGGGTGAGCGCGCCGCCCGTGGGGCGGTAGAGGGCCGCGGCGGTCGCGCCGTCGTCGCCCGGGGCGCCGCCGGAGGCGGCGAAGGAGCCCCTTCCTCTTCCTCCGCGGCCGCCGCCGAAGCGGCCTCCCCCGCGGAAGCTCTGGAGAGGAGGAGGAGGGCCGCCCGAGAAGCCGCCACGGCCTCGGCCTCCGCCCCCGAAGCGGCCTCCACCGCGGGAGTGCTGCTGCTGCTGCTGCTTCTGTTGCTGCTGCTGTGGCAGTCGCGACGACGACAACGACGGAGGAGCGGGAGCAGCGGGAGCAGCGGGAGCAGCGGGAGCAGCCGCTTCCCCGTCCTGGGCCGCTGGTTCGGCGACAGCCTCTTCCTCCTCCTTTTTGTCATCGGCAGCCCTCTTGCGGGGCTTCTTGGCCGCTGGAGCAGGGGGCGAGGGCTCTTTCCTTTTCTCTTTCTCTCCGACTCCGGCTGTCGCGGCGGCGGCCTCGCCCCCCCTGCCGCGCTTGGCGGCAGCGGGAGCGGGAGCAGCGGGCTTCGCCTCTTCCTCCTCCGCTTCAGCGGCGGCGGCGTCGCTCTTGGAGGCGCGAGCGCTGCGGCGGGCAGCAGGCGCGGGCGCAGGCGCGGGCGCCGCCGCCGGCTGCTCGGCCTCCTCGGCCTTTTTTGGAGCAGCAGCAGCGGGTTTCACCGCCGCCTCGTCCTTTCCGGCATCGGCGGCGGCGGCGGCCTTGCCTCCCCTGCCGCGCTTCGCGGGGGCCGGCTTCTCCTCCTTCTCTGGCTCTGCCTCGACGCCCTCGTCCTGCTTCTTGGACACGCGCGTCGTCCTACCCATCGTGCAGCACGATCAGGAGCGCGAGGAGAAAAAAGGGGGACGCAAAGGAAAGAAAGAATCGTCGACGACGGGCGGCGAGCAATCAGACGGCGACGAGCGAAACGGATTGCTCGGTGCTTTGCTGCTCTGCTGTCTCTCGCTCTGTGTGCTTGAGTGCTGGCTGTGCCGCGTGGAGAGAGTGGGTATGCGAGCTCTCTCTGTCACACGGGACGCACGGAGGAAAGAAGCAAAGCAGAGAGAAAAACAGAGAGCGTTTGCGAACGAAGAGTTCGCTTGATTGTGAGAGCAACATTCTCTTCTTTTGCTCAGCTCGCTTCCCTCACTCTGTCTTGGCCGACGAACGAACGAACGACGAGGAAGCGGGCAGCAACAAAGCGCACTTGCTCGGTCTTCATCGACCTTTGGCGTCTTTCGTGAACGTCTTTCTGCTCGCGCGATTCCTCTGTCCTCTGCGCTCGCTGCGGCATTCGACGCGCTTCTTCGTCTAGCGCTCTCTTTGAGCGAAAACTCGCGCAGAAAGGCGCCTCGAAAGAAAGCAAAGAGCATTCGATTTTCCAGCAGAAGCAAAAAAAAAAAAAAAAAAAGTCCCTCGATCGAAAAAACCATGAACTTCTCGCGCCGCTTCCTGGGCCCCTCCGTCGAGTGCTACAGGCTCTCGCTCGAGTTCGAGACCCCGCCGCAGGAAATTGTTATCGATGTGGCGGTGAATGGCGGGAGCAGCACTGGAACAGCGGGAGAAAGCGCGGCCGCTTCGTCAGCATCGCCTTCAAAGCCCATCGCAGCGGCGGCGAAACCTTCTCCCTCTGGTCCGACCCTGGCCTGCGCCGCCGCGTCCCCGCCGCGGCAGGGCCCGCAGACCCTGCAGTCCATCGAGGACCAGTGGCGCAAGCGCGCCTCGGCCGACCACCGCAACTACACGAGCGTGGTCGTAGAGTGGAGCTCGAACGAGAGCGCGGCGGCCGTCGGGGCGAGGGCGGCCGCGGCGGTCGCCGTGGACGAAAGCGGCGGCGGCCGAGGGGCCGGCGCGCCGACCGTGGAGAGGGTCTCCCTCGCCTTCGTCCCCCGCCCCGACGGCGGCGTCTCTGCCAGGCTGGCCGTGTCGCGGGTCAGGGCCAGGCTGGCGATGCTCGAGTTCTCCCGCGGGGGCGGCGGGGGCGCGGGTGCCCCCGCCGCGGCCGCCGCAGCTGCCCCGGCGAGCGACGCCGCGGCATCCGCCGCGGCTGCCAACGAGCCTCCGGAGCACTCGCACCCCGTCGCCGCCATCCTCGCTGCGCTGCCCCTGGGGGGCGTGCGCCGCGTCAGGTGCTGCGAGGGGACGGTGCTCGAGGCCCTGGAGGCGCTGCTCCCCGCGGAGGTCGAGGTGGAGCCGGTGGCCGAGGAGGAGAAGGAGGGGGAGGGAGGAGGAGGAGGAGGAGAGGCGCCTGCAACGGAGGAAGCTCGTCCTCCTCCTCCTTCCCTCCTCCCTCCTCCTCCTTCCCTCCTCCTCCGCTCTCCTCACCACGCCCCCTTGCGGATCCGTTCCCTCTTCCTGTCGCGATGTGGTAAGATCTTATGTTTCGAATTTTCGACAGAAAGGGAACGAGAGAGTGAACGACGACTTTTACAAAAAAAACGGAACAAAAAAACTGACACAAAAAAAAATATTTAACTTCTTTCTTCAGGCCTCACCGAGCTTCCAGAGAGCGTCTGCCGCATGACGACCCTGCGCGACCTCCGCCTCGACGGCAACCGCCTCACGGGCCTCCCCTCGGCGCTGGGAAGCCTCACCGCCCTCACGCGCCTCTCCGCGGACAACAACGCGCTCGTCTCTCTCCCGGCCTCGCTGTCGAGGCTCTCGAGCCTGCGCGAGCTCTCGCTCGAGAACAACAGGCTCGCGGCGCCCGTCGTCGACGTCACGCGCTGGTCCCACCTGCGATCCCTGCAGCTCCACGGGAACCCGCTCGAGTTCCTGCCCGAGCTGACCGCGTGCCGGGCGCTGCGCTCGCTGTCGCTGGGCGGCGCGAGGGTCAGGGCGGACGCCGCCTGGTCGCTGTGGCACGTGGAGCTGGCGCCGCCCCCCGCGGGGGGCGTCGTCGGGGGGGTGCTCTCGGCGGGGGTGGGCAGAGGCGGCGGGGGCTACCTGAGCAGGGCCGCCGGCGGCGCCGGGGTCGGGGGCGGGGGGGCGGGCGCGGCCGGGAGGAACGGCGACGGCGGCCTCGACGGCGGCCTCGGCGACGGCGGCCGGGGGGGCACCGGCCCCGCCTCCTCCTGCGCCGCCTCGGCCTCCAACGCCGCCGCCCCCTCTTCCTCCTCCTCCTCCAGCAGCAGCAGCCGCTCCGCGGACGCCCTCTGGCCCCTCGTCTTCCGCCGCAGCTCCTGCCAGCACCCCCTGCTGGCCGGCGCGCTCGCCGCGCTCACCGCCGACGCGGGCCACGCCGCGGCCGTCGCGCGCGTGCCCTCGGCCGTGCAGCAGCTCGCGCTGTGCCTGCTGTCGGACGACGCCGTGGTCGTGGAGCAGGCCTCCAAGGCCGTGGCGCGCGTGGCCACCGCGTCGTGGGGCCTCGACTGCGGCACCGGCGGGGTGACGGCCGCCGTGGCCGTGGGCGAGCTCGAGGGCGCCGGGGAGCAGCGGCGCAGCTTCCTGCGGGCGCGCGAGGAGGAGAGGACGGCCAGGCGGGCGAGGAGGGAGGAGGAAGCAGCAGCAAATGGAGGAGGCGGAGTAGAAGACGGAGCGGGGCGGAGATCGACGCTCCAGACGCTCTCCGAGGGCGCGGAGGGGGGGGCCGTCGAGGAGGAGGAAGAGCGGCAGCAGAGGCGGCGGCGCGAGAGCGAGGCGGAGAAGGCGGCCGCGACCGCGGCTGTCGGTGCTGCGGTGAGTTTCTTTTCTTCTTCTTTTCTTTTTTTTAGGGGGAGAGAGAGAGAAACAAATGAACGGGAAACTCACTCTTTTTTCTCTCTTTCGAAAATCCAACGACAGGCCATCTTCGCCGCGGAGAACGCCAGCAAAGTCGAGACCGCGGCCGGAACCGGAAGCAGCGGCGGGGGCGGCGTCAGCGCCGCGGCCTCGGGCGCCTTTGCCGCCGTCGCCGCGGCGGCGGCGGCCGCCGCCGCCGCGCTCGTCTCGCCGCTCTCGCCGCAGCCGTCGAGGAAGTCGACTACCGTCTCGGAGAATGCGGAGCAGCAAGACGGCAGCGGTCTGCCTGCTGCTGCGCTGCCGCCGCCGGCTCTGGCAGTCTCAGGGACAGCGGAGGCGGCGGGGGCAGCAGTGGCGCTCCAGCCGCTGCCACCGCAGCTCTCTCGGGCGAAAGCGGCCGGGGGAGCCGCGGCGACGACGCTCGACGCCCACCTGGACGGTGGGCTCCTGTCCTCGCTCGAGTCGCTGCTGCGGTCGAGCCCGGCGCGGCACAGGATGCGCGTGGCGGGGTTGAGGCTCCTGGCTGCGCTCGCCGCTGCCGGAGGTGCGTTTGTGCTTATACGTCTTTCGAGTTTTGAGTTCTTTTTTTTTCCCGGGTCTCGAGAGGTTGGCGAAAGAGGGGAAAGAACTCATTCTTTGCCCCCTCTCTCTCTCCGCCACTCTCTTTTCTCGCTCTTCTGTTCCCCCCCCCAAAAAAAAAAAACAGGAGGCGTCGCGGCGCCCAGGCTGCTGCTCCTGGGCTCGGAGAGCAGGAGAGGCGGCGCCTCCTTCTCCTCCTCTGCTGTCGCCAGCCCCCCGGGCCCCTCCTCCCCTCTCGCCGCCGCTCGGGCGAACTCTCCTCCTCATTCGCTTTCTCCTTCCGTCGTTCTGGACGCCTTGGTGTCCTCGCTGGCCTCGGGCCCCGACGACGAGGCCGCGGCCGCGGCGGAGGCCGCGGGGAACCTCGCAATCATGCTTGGGGCAGCGGCGCCGTCCCCTTCCTGCTCCGGCGTCGTCGGCGTCGGCGGAGGGAGCGAGAACGAGAGCGAGTCGATTTCTTCCTCCGACGCCGCCGCCTTCCCAAACTCGATGCCCCCCTCGAGGGCGGCCGCGGCGTCGCTGGCCCTGTCCCACATGCGCTCCTGCGCCCCGCTGGTAGCCCTGCTCCGCGCCCTGGCGGTCCCCAACGGGAGCAGGGGGTGCGGAGCGGTGGCGGCGGTCTCGAAAAGCAAAAGGAAAAAGACAAAGGTGCTCCAGACTCGCGGGACCGCGGACGCCCCGGGGAGGCCGCCCGCGCCCGTCCCCACCTCCCCGAGGGCGATGGCGCTGCGGGCCCTGGCTGCGCTCGGAGAGGTTGCCGCAGTCGACGAGGCTCTGTGAGTAGTGGAAGTTTTCGTTTTTCGTCTTCATTTTTTTTTGCTTTTGCTCTTTTCCCTCGCGCTGCTTCTTTCTCTCTTCTTTCTCGCTCACTTTGCCTCTTTTCTCTCTCTCTCTCTCTCTTTCTCTCTCTGTCTCTCTCTCTCTCTCTCTCTCTCTCTCTCTCTCTCTCGCTCTCGCTCTCGCTCTCGCTCTCGCTCTCGCTCTCTCTCTCGCTCTCTCGCTCTCTCGCTCTCTCGCTCTCGCTCTCGCTCTCGCTCTCGCTCTCGCTCTCGCTCTCGCTCTCGCTCTCGCTCTCGCTCTCGCTCTCGCTCTCGCTCTCGCTCTCGCTCTCTCTCTCGCTCTCTCTCTCTCTCTCTCTCTCGCTCTCGCTCTCGCTCTCGCTCTCGCTCTCGCTCTCGCTCTCGCTCTCGCTCTCGCTCTCGCTCTCGCTCTCGCTCTCGCTCTCGCTCTCGCTCTCTCTCTCGCTCTCTCTCGCTCTCTCTCGCTCTCTCTCGCTCTCTCTCGCTCTCTCGCTCTCTCTCGCTCTCTCTCGCTCTCTCTCTCTCTCTCGCGCTCTCTCTCGCTCTCTCTCGCTCTCTCTCGCTCTCTCTCGCTCTCGCTCTCTTTTCCCTTGCCTTGCCTTGCCTTTCCAACCGACCTCTCTCGCACAACGCACTCCCAGCTACGGCTTCCACTCCGCCCTGCTCCCCTCCTCGCGCCTCCTCCGCCCGCCGCTCCGCGGGCCCCGCGTCCTCGCCCTCGACGGCGGCGGCATGAAGGGACTCGCGACCCTGCGCCTCTTGCGGGCCCTGCAGTCGCGCCTGGGCCCCGACGAGCGCGCGAGGCCGCTCGTCGACGCGTTCGACCTGGTCGTGGGGACCTCGACGGGGGCGATCCTGGCCGCGGCGCTTGTGGCGCGCCGCATGACGCTCGACGAGGTCGACCGCATGTATCGCAACCTCGGTGCCGCCGTCTTCTCGAGCTTCACCGGTGGGAACGGCGGCAGCGGCGCTGGAGGCGGCTCTGGAGGCGGTTCCGGCCCTGGATCTGGAAGGGGGGTGCCGCAGGGCGCGGACGCGGTGGCAGCTGCGATCTGGGGAGACGGCGCGGGCACCACTGCGGACGGGGAGGAGGGAGGAACCTCGGGCCCTCACCGGTCGTCGTCGTCGCCGCGCGAGGCCGGCGATGGGAGCTCCGCGGCGGCGGCAAACGCTCGTGCTCCCCCTCCGCCCTCGGGCTGGCGGGACAACCTCGTCCGAGCCTACCACTCCTCGACGCGCTCGATGCGCGTCGCCGTCTACGGTGCCAAGCACGACGCTGCGCTCTTCGAATTATACCTGAAGCACCTCTGCGTCTTCGGCGCGCAGGGCGCTCCGGCGACGGCCCTCCCGGGCGACGCCGGCGACGGCGGCGCGAGCGTGGCGAGCGGCGGGAAGCCGAGCTCGATAAAGCCCAACACTGCTGTTACCGCTTCTTCGAGCCCGGAGGACAAGGAGACGGACGCGAAGGCGGCGGCGGCGTGCAAGGACGACGAGAACGACCACCTGACGGCGCCGAGGAGCAGGTAAGGGAGAGAGGACGGGGGGGTGGGGTATCTTTGAAAAAAGACGTTTTTCGAGCTCTTTTCTTTTCGAAGAAAAAACTAACCCTTTTTTCTCCTCCTTTCCCCACTCTCTCTCTCCCTCTAAACGTTAAAACTCCCTTCTCGCATAGGATGATCGACCTCGCCGCGGCGGGCTCCCCGCGCCTCGCCGTCGTCGCCACCCTCGCCT
>Ga0315284_10001578_pt1 | contig 32555 bp, 41 predicted proteins | sample YL17G09_16_MG_FD_203696 | JGI IMG/M metagenome (GOLD analysis project Ga0315284, IMG submission 203696) | Sediment microbial communities from Yellowstone Lake, YNP, Wyoming, USA - YL17G09_16 | ecosystem: Environmental > Aquatic > Freshwater > Lake > Sediment | place: USA: Wyoming | collected... | reverse complement strand
AAGGCAGGCTGGCAGGCCTTCAAAGAAGCCTCAGCAGCGTATATCGCCGTGGTAATCCCGCTCCTAATCATCGCGGCAGCGGTCGAAATACTCGTCTCACGGAACCTCCTTGAGTAAAATACCAGCCCGACATAATAACTCCCCTCATGGACGCACTACTTGCAATCTCCATAGTCCTCCTGCTCATGCTCGCCTCCATCATGAGGAAGATGAGCCTAGACACAACGATACTCATCGGGGTCCTATCCACCAGCCTCCTCTTCGGGAGGATAACGTACCTGCCAGCGGATTTCCTATCTACGATAACAGACTATGAGACGATATCCCTCATGCTCCTAGTATACCTCGTCTTCTTCCTCACCAACTACATGAGCAACTCAGGAATCATGAGACAGGTCGTGGACTCGCTACAGAGGATGATAGCAGACCCACGCGCGATACTGATAGCGATACCAGCCATCATAGGATTCATGCCAGTCCTCTCTGGAGCCGTCATCTCCGCCCCATTCGCAGACGAAGTGGGGAAGCAGACTAAACTCACCAAAGAGCGCCGCCATATCATAAACTACTGGTTCCGCCACATCTCAGAGTACGTGAACCCGGTATACCCTGGCGTCATACTCGCGACGAGCCTCCTTGGTGTTTCATTCGGCAAATTCCTGATGGCAAACGGGCCGGTGATGATATTCTACATCCTTGCGGGCATAATATTCTTCCTGCTGCCGATAGAGAAGCCGAAGACAGAACGCAAGAGACTGCAAGCCACAGACGCGCTCACCGTCACCCGCGGCGTAGCCCCCATACTAATCGCAGTCACCCTACCCGCAGCATTCAACATCCAACTGCCCATAGCACTCGCAATAGCCATAATCATAGCATTCATACTCAACCCGAAAGCAGAACGGAACATACGTAAACTAGCGAAGGACAGCCTGAAAATCGACCTACTGGCCCTAGTCATCCTCGTCATGCTCTTTGCGAAAATCCTCGAGAACACCCACGCAGCAGGCCAGATATCACAATCACTCATGAACCTCGGAGTGCCCACCACAGCCCTGCTCATAACCATACCAATGCTCGTCGGATTCCTCACAGGCCTCACCCTCGGCTACGTGGGCCTCACCTTCCCCATACTCATGCCGTTCATGCAACAGGGTGGTGTGGTCAACATGCACTACGCTACACTCGCATTCGTCTCAGGATACATGGGCATACTCCTGTCCCCAATGCACCTGTGCTTCAGCGTAACCCAGAAATACTTCAGAGCAGACATGCGAAAATCCTACAAGATACTCTTGCCACCACTCGTCCTCACATTCCTCTGGACGCTAATCTACGTGACAGTGATAATGTAAAACTTTGTGCAGATAAACGACCCTCCACCGTCCTAAGCCATGGGTCAAGACTTATGGCACCCTACTACCTCTTCTGCCTATACTCTATCAGGTTTCTCCTCTCAAGCGACCTTAAGGCAAGGATGACATTCTCCCTCTCAGCCTCCTGCTGGTCCTCAGCAACCTCCAGAGCAGCAATAAGCGCGTCGGAGATCTCCTGGATGGTCTTGGAGCCGGTCGCATTATCCCAAATGTAAGCTACCGTCTCATGGACGTTGAACGACTCCCCCCTGGGATTCGTGAGCATAATACTCCCACGTTTAGTCCTCCCGATACGCCCCAACTGCTTAGGATAACGCATAAACAACTAACAGGACGTCACACAATAAAAAACCACAAAAAAACAACAGGGTTCCAGAAGAAGCTTTTTGAATGCCTTTTGCTTTCAATTATTGGAAAAATTCGGCAATATTCCTTTCCTTTCATTCCCGGCAATGAAATGCCATTTCCAGAATAAAGAATATCCAAGGCCAGGAACTCTTTTGAAAAGAAATGCTCTAGGCTGAACAACTTCAACATTTGCTTTGCAGTCGCCAAACCACCAGGCCATTTCAGAAAAAGTGCTTAATGGAGTTGCAATTAATTTGCTGTTCTTTGACAGCAAAAGCAAGTCAATAAGCGCATCTTGCACGCCTTCAGTAGAACCGCGGTCGCATTCAAAAGTTCTTTTTGGATAATGCAAAATCCGCTTCCCATACCTGTAGATTAGTTCATCTAAAACTTCTTGGGAATCGCAAGTCACAAAAAAATTCGAGCAATCCACTTTGTCCATTACTGCAAAAAAATTGTCAATGTTAAACAAAACAACCCGTTTTTTGCTGTATTCGTCAGCCCAAGACCGTATATTAACTGATACTGTGTGGTCGTCAAAATTTTTGCAGAATTTGCTTACCTCTTCTGCCACGTATTTTTGGGGAACCAGTACATGCACATAAGCTAAAAAATTTTTTCTGATTAGTAATGGAATTCGACCATACTCGCAATCAATATTCTTGCCTGTTTTAGAACAGAATATTTGGGAAAAGCCACCAGGAATTTTATCTCCCGGCAAAGGCTCAAGCCGCCAGGTTTCCACAATATCGTGTTTTTTTTCGGCTGTTCTTTTGTTTTCAAGCTTTTGAAAATCGCCCAAGCTTATTTCAGATATTTTGTTCTCAAACAAATCAGAAAATTTGCAGCCGCACTCGCGCATTACGGGCCAGGACAATAATGGCAGCATTGAATATTTATCAGCCAGCCTTATTGAAGAAATAAGGCATTTCAACCTATTGCACAAGCCTCCGCGAGCAACAGCTATTATGTGTTTTTTCATTACTCGCTTTTTGCACCTGGCTTTTGAGCTAGTTGTTTTTAGCAGGGGGTTTTTCAAGCTATTTCTTATTGGCTTTTTCATAATTTATATTCACCACCGCGATTCCAGGTTTTAATGTATCCAGTACCTCCGATTAGGCTGTAGCTTTTGAGGTTTTGTGTTAGTGGGTTGGGGGTTAGCTTCTTTTTGTAAAGGATTGAGTATGTTAGGGTGGATGCCCTAACATTTCGTGGTCGTTTAAGGGGATACACCCTAAGGTGCATCTTCAACGCAGGCACGTACTCAGGATTCAGTTAGCCGTTGTCTGCCATCTGTCGAATAAACCCCCGCTTGAACTGGAATATCGTCACCTTAGTCGAGTACTCGCTCTTTCGAGCGAGTTTCCGTATGGTTGTGGAGTCTGCTGTAAAAGGGGGAGATATGATTTAAACACTATATTTTTATATTCAAATGTTTCTATATACTTGCCATGAAGATTGAGATTCTTGGAATGGGCTGCTCGAGATGCAAGAGACTGACAGAAAACGCCGAAAAAGCCGTGAAGGAGTCTGGCGTCAAAGCCGAAGTGATAAAGGTCGAGGACATGGACAAGATTGTGGCGTATGGCGTGATGATGACCCCTGCATTGGCACTAGATGGTAAAATCATGAGTTCCGGAAAGATTGCCTCAGTTGATGAGATAAAAAAGTGGATTGCTGACGGAAGTGTATGATGAATGTTCCTGATGTGTTGTTAGCGGGAGTCAACGCAGTTGTCGAGTATGTTTCAGCCCATGTTCTCACCTGTTTGGTTCCAGCATTTTTTATTGCAGGCGCAATGTCAGCGCTCTTGCCGAAAGAGAAGATTATCCAATACCTTGGGCAGAATGTGCCCAAATACAAGGCATACCCTCTGGCAGTTGTGGGCGGTTTGCTTCTTGCCGTCTGCTCATGCACGATTCTGCCCTTATTTGCCGGAATAAAAAAGAAAGGCGCGGGAATAGGTCCTGCACTGGCTTTCTTGTACACAGCCCCCGCCACCAACATATTGGCGATTACCTTTACCGGCAGTGTTCTCGGCTGGGATTTCGCACTCGCAAGGATAATACTTTCAGTAACCTTCGCCATTTTGATAGGGATTATAATCTCAAAACTCTTTGGAGAAGATGACGAAAATGAACGGGACAAAGCCCCGGCAGTCAGCAGTGTTGACGGACAGAACAACAAAGGTGCACCCTTCTTTCAGGGGCATAGGCTTATCATTTTCTTTGCCTTGTTGGTGTCCATCCTTATTGTTGGAACAAGGGTAGACGGTAGCCTAAGATATACTGGACTCGGCATATTGATAGTCCTCCTTGCCCTAATGAGTAAACTGTATTTCTCACGAGAAGAAATGTCTGCGTGGCTTTCTGAAACGTGGATATTCACAAAGAAGATTTTCCCATTGCTCTTGATTGGGATATTCATGGCAGGAGTCCTCACAGCCGTACTCCCCGAAAACTTCCTGACAGACCACGTGGGCAGCAATACCGTATCCGCCAACTTGATTGCCGTATTGTTTGGCGTCTTTATGTATTTCCCGACCCTCGTTGAGGTTCCAATGGCTAAAATGTTCCTTTCATTAGGGATGGCCAAAGGACCGCTCCTTGCATATCTCCTGGCAGACCCGGTGATATCATTGGCAAGTATCCTTGTGGTTAGAAAAATCATAGGAGATAGGAGGACCATCGCATATGTACTGTTGATTACGGTGTTCACAACAGTATCAGGGCTAATATATGGAATGTTTCAAACATAATACACTCGGGGGTAAGTGAAATGAACGAAGGAAAAAGGCACAATCTATCTTTCATAGACAGGTATCTTACTCTGTGGATATTCGCCGCCATAGTCTTTGGCGTGCTATTGGGCTATCTCATGCCGTCTGTTCCGCGCATCATAACCGGGCTTTCCATCGGAACGACATCCCTGCCCATAGCGGTCGGTCTCATATTAATGATGTATCCGCCTCTGGCGAAGGTTCGCTACGACAAGCTGGGGGAAGTCTTCAAGGACTATAAGGTGCTGTTGCTGTCCCTGGCGCAGAACTGGATAATCGGACCCCTCCTAATGTTTGCATTGGCTGTAATCTTCCTCAGAGATTACCCTGAGTACATGGTCGGACTGATACTCATCGGTTTGGCACGCTGTATTGCGATGGTGATAGTGTGGAATGAGTTGGCTGAGGGCAGCACCGAATATGCTGCGACCCTGGTGGCGTTCAACTCCCTCTTTCAGGTATTTCTATACTCTGCCTATGCGTGGGTTTTCATAACCTACCTTCCGTCGGTCGTCGGCTTGGCTGGCCTGGCAGTGAACATCTCAATATGGCAGATAGCGGAAAGCGTCTTCATCTACCTTGGAATCCCATTCATCGGAGGCTTCCTATCATGGCTGCTACTGACCCAAGTCAAGAGCAAAGAATGGTATTACTCTCAGTTCATCCCGAAGATAAGCCCGATAACCCTGTTGGCCCTGCTTTTCACGATTGTTGTGATGTTCTCCCTAAAAGGCGAATACATAATAAAGATACCATTCGATGTCGTGAGGATAGCGATACCCCTGGTGATCTACTTCCTCATCATGTTCGCAGTGTCTTTCCTGATGGGCATCTGGCTGAAGGTAGGCTATGAGAGGACGACAACATTATCGTTCACGGCAGCGAGCAATAACTTCGAACTGGCCATAGCCGTTGCAATCTCAGTATTCGGCATAAACTCTGGGGCGGCTTTTGCGGCCGTAATCGGCCCGTTGATTGAGGTTCCTGTAATGATGGGCCTGGTCAATGTTGCGTTGTATGCGAGGAAAAAATGGACTCTCTAGAGCGGCAGGTTAAGGTGTTTAAGGCTTTGGGCGACCCGACGAGGTTGAAAATAATAAAGATGCTCGCACACTGCGAGAAGTGCGTGTGCGAGATAATTCCTGCGACCGGCAAGAGCCAGCCCACAACGAGCGCGCACCTGAAGATACTGCACGAGGCGGGGATTTTGAAATCCCGCAAGGAAGGTCTTAGCGTATACTACCGGCTTGCGGACGAGTCGGTGAAGGAACTCATCAAAGCAGCCGATAAAATCAAGTGATTAGTATGAAAAAAGAAGACGTCAAAAAAATAGTCAAAGAAGGCTACGGGAAAATAGCCGAAACAGGAGGATGCTGCAGCAGTTGCAACTGCAACCAAACATCCAACGAGGAAATAGCGAAGTCCATAGGCTATTCGGATGAGGAAACACAAGCCGCCCCGGATGCAAATCTCGGACTAGGGTGCGGCAACCCCACGGCAATAGCTACGATAACGGAGGGAAGTACGGTACTGGATTTGGGCTCCGGAGCCGGCTTCGACTGCTTCCTCGCCGCCAAAAAAGTAGGCAAAACCGGCAAGGTAATCGGCGTAGACATGACCGAACAGATGGTAAAGAAGGCCAGGGAAAACGCCAGAAAATACGGGCACGATAACGTGGAGTTCCGTCTGGGAGACATAGAAAAGCTCCCTGTGGACGATGACTCCATTGACTACATCATCAGCAACTGCGTAATCAACCTCGCCCCGGACAAGCCGAAAGTCTTCAAGGAAGCTTACCGAGTACTGCGAAAAGGGGGTAAACTATTAGTATCAGATATAGTCCTCTTGAAGGAACTCTCCAAGACCCAACAAAGCGACAAGGGACTTCTAGTCGCCTGCGTAAGCGGAGCGGTCCTACAAAAGGATTATGTGAAGATGATGAAGGATGCCGGATTCAAAATAGATGTGACGTCAGAGGACAAGGGCATAAGCGAAAGACAATACGGCGGCCTCCCGATTGAGAGCATCAAGGTAGAGGCACAAAAACCATAAAAAATCCTGTTGGTAGTTTATCCAGTCCTTGGGCCTGCCTAGCGGTTGAATCCTCTAAACATCAACATAGTCCTCCATTTAAATATGTGTTATCACATATTTATTTGATAATTATGGCTAACATCACATTGTCGGTACCGGATAACGTGCATAAGGAGATGAAACAGTTTTCTGAAGTTCGCTGGAGCGAAGTCGCTAGGCGAGCGATAACCGAGAAGATAGAGACCCTCAAGATGGCGGACAGGTTGGCCTCTAAAAGCAAGCTGACCCATGCAGACGTTGAAGAGTTCAGCAGGAAAATCAAGTCTTCAGCCTCAAAGAGGTTCATGGCATGAACATAGTCCTGGACGCGAACGTACTATTCTCCGCCCTGATAAAGGATTCGACGACGAGGAGAATAATACTCGAATACGATGGGGCCCTCCTCTTTCCAGCATAAATCTTCGAAGAAATCGAAGACCACAAACATGAACTGCAAAAGAAATCCGGGCTATCCAATGAAGAACTCAACAAACTCCTCAGCATGCTCCTACAGAAAGTATCCATCGTACCCAACGAAGTCCTTATCCCCTATCGAAAGGAAGCTTATGAAGCGGTTAAAGGCATTGACCCAGACGATGCAATCTTCATAGCCTGCATGCTCGCCTACCCGAACAGCATACTCTGGTCAGATGACAAAAAACTCAAGAAACTGAAAAAGACAACAGTCCTAAACACCAAAGAAATACTCGACCTACTATCATCCTAAAACGAATTTTCTCATAATGTTCGCGAACTGAACCCTACGGCTATTGCGGGGGAAGGGATTTGAACCCTCGAAGACCTGCGTCACAGGATTTCATAAATCCGCGGATTTTGAAATTCAAAAACCGCATTTTTGTTTTCTTAAGTCCTGCCCCTTTGGCCGCTCGGGTACCCCCGCGTAAAGATGTTTTTTAGTCTTTTTTATCCATTCAGTCGTTTTTCGAGCTGAATTTCATCTCTTGTTGGTTTCGTTTGTTTGGGCTTCTAATGCCTACAAGAAGCTTACAAAAGCCTTTTTCAGCATCTTCGCCGTTGGTTTTGTTTTTGCGGATATTTTCACTGTGTAGTGTATCTTGACTATTCACTACACTGTGCAAATATTCGGCTCCCTTAGGTTTCAATATATATGGAAGCTTCTTTAAAATAACGAAAAACCCCAACAGGAAGCCCTAGAACGGGCGAACCCATTACCACGGGTTTTCAGACGCCACAGACTAGAGTCTCCACTGCTTGAAAAGAGGTCACAGGCGTAGGTTGCACCAGAACAAACATGTGGCTTACGGAAACAAAAGCAGCGGCTTGATATTGCCCTGTGTGAAGCATGATTTGTTTCTTGACCCTACCAAAAAGTAGGATAGCTAAACAAAGACAACTATTCTGTCCTTTTTACGACAATCCAGTTTTCCGTTTTTTTGTTGTCTGTGTTCACTGCTTCAAATTTTTGGCCACTCATATTAAGCCGCCAGAACCGGTCTGCCTTATGGAGCGCCTCCCATTTGAGTTCTGGCGTTTTTGTTTCTAGGAACATTATCCCATCCTTATCAAGCAATGTTGATGCTTTAATAACCGCTGCAGTAGGCGACTCCGTATGCCATGCAATTCCCCTCTGGGATATCACGACATCAAACCGTCCGATGAGTTCCGGGGCCTGCCAGACCTCGAACGGCGTTACAAAACCGGACGGCCGACTGTGGTCTACAACTATTGGAGTCAGTTCAGGATTTGTTATTTTCGTAAGATTGAATGTGTGGAGTATGAGTCTCTCGTCTACGGCCTGCTGGCTGTGGGTTTTCTTTAATTCATCACGAAACCATATTATATCATTGCCTTCGCCAGTCCCTAGTACCATCAGCCTGCATTCGTCCCTACCTATTTTTTCACGGACGACGTCTAATGGTGACTGTAGATTAGCATCATGGAATTCACACTCCATGCCTTTCAGCCTGTTGTGTTCGCCGTCGAACTTCCAGACATCGCTGAATGGAACTCCCGTCTTTGCGATCTCCGTCAGCTGTGAATCCACCCTCTTCCAGCCAGGATGGAGTCGCCTGTGCACATTAATAATAACGAATTATTGTATTAATACGTGCTCCCAGTATTCAAGCCCACATATTGGTTTGCGCAAACCATTTGAAGGATGTCTTTTGCCATATCCCCACGTTTTTGGCGTGGTTCACAGGTTATCGTCATGGTAAAAACTTGCTAAAATGTGGTGAATTTGCGGGGGATTGGATTCAGTCCCAAAGCCCGCAAGCTAAAACAGCCGTTAAGAGCCTATCCTGTGCTGGCGATACGCCTCTAATGAAACAAAGCAACTGGAAGGGAATGATGTTTTTCGGTGCTTTTTGTCCGTTCAGCTGTTTTTCGAGCTGAATTTCATCTCTTGTTGGTTTCGTTTGTTTGGGCTTATTATGCCTACAAGAAGCTTACAAAAGCCTTTTTTTAGCATTCTCGCATTTGGTTTTGTTTTTGCGGATATTTTCACTGTGTAGTGTATCTTGACTATTTACTACACTGTGCAAATATTCGACTTCTTTAGGTTTCAATATATATGCTCTTTTCTTTAAAATAGGGAAAAGCCTATCCAGATGCCCGTAAACGAGGAAATTCTGATTGCAATGGGTTTTATCCCTCACAGATAGAATCTGGGAAGATAGAACTCCATCTCACGCGTAGGGCATACAGGAGCAACCACACGATGCACAGGAACAAACAACACTCCCTGATGTTGTAGCCTGTCAACCACATGTTAAACCAAGAAGCCCTAGCATTGGGTTTTTGTCATGGATTCAGCACTAGGTTTTTCAGGTAATGTGGTGCTTTTTGTGAGACCTCTGGTTCCGTCTGACTGTTACTGTGTTAATTACACATAGCATCACATAATAAAATTATAGAGTATTTAATATAATATCATTGTATTTAAATACTAATCTTCTTTATTATAGTGTACTATGGTAAAATTAACGGAATATGACGTTTTGTTGAAATTACATCACACTGGTAAAACCGATAGGGAATCCTTTGTCCATCTGGTTAGGGGTGATGCCAGATTCGAGAAAGAATCTGAGAGGGTAATCTACGCAAGGATACGCTCCCTGAAAAACCACAAATACGCCTCAGAAAAAGGCAGTCTTCTGGAGGTTAACATAGAGAATCCTCGTGTCTGGGACTTACTCGCGTTCATCTACTGGAGTACGCTCAAGAACAAGGATTTTAACATTCTTTTGGATGCAGGGCTATCTTCATTGTTTGGCGCAGTTATATCTGGGTGCAAGACGTTAGGCGATTTGACAAAACAATTAAAGAAATCTAAGCCCACCCTATTAGGACATATTAATACACTCGTGGAAAATGGTTTCCTTAGGAAGACAAGGGAGAAGCCTCTTGTTCTGGAGGCTAACATAAACGACCATACGCTCTACTACATAAACTATTTGGGTCTAGACTTTAGCCAATACAGTAAGGAGCATCCACTGGAATCCATTCCAGAAGTACATTCGAAGAAGCTGATGCAGGATTTGATTCGACTGCACACTTACTCCACAACTGTGACTGAAGGCAACACAGCCTCGGAAGAGGATGTCCAGAAAGTTCTGGAAAACAGACCGGTCAAACTGACGCCGAAGGAGATGATGGAGATAGTAAACACGGAAAAGGCGGTGGAAAAACTAATCGAATACTCTGGGGAGGAGATAACGGAGGAGCGGCTATTGGGGTTGCATGCGATGCTCATGAACAACCTGGTGGACACGCCGGGAGAATACTACTATGGGAGAAAACGGATTATAGGTTCAGCCCACAAGCCGCCGGACTCCAAGGAAGTCGTGGATTCAACGTTGAAGGCGGTGATCAACTTCACAAGAAAACATGCCGACACAAACCCCCTGTACATAGCCCCAATGGCGCACCTGATGTTCGTCAGCATACATCCATTCCAGGACGGTAACGGAAGGATGGCTAGGCTCCTCCACTCATGGATTCTCCTGAAACGGAACCTCCCTTTGTTCGCCTACGACCCTGACAAGAAAAACCAGTATTTTAACCTCCTTGAGGGGGCAAGAAACACGGACTCTTGGGAGTTCATAAAATTCTGCAACATTGAACACAAAAAAATCCTGGAAAAACATACCCAAAGCAATTAAGTCAACTCGCCTTTATCCCGTAAGTATTTTTCCCATTCTAGTTTTTCTTGTCTTTGAATATCTTTTTCGCGGTTGTCGGCTTTGTCCTCTTGTCGTTGTCGGTCAGCTCTTGCAGTCTTAACCATCATCTCCCACTCATCCCCCATCTTGTGCATCATTGTGCTGAACACTAGGCTTTCTTTTTCATAGCCCCGGCGTTTGCTCTTTATTGTGTATTTGCCCGTCTTGGGCAGTTCCCTCGTCCGGTGGATGAACCCAAAGCGATAAAGTTTCGGGATTATGTGTTTTCTGAGGCTGTTTACGCTGTATCCGCTCAAACGGCAGAATTCGTATTTGCCCTGTTCTGTGTTGTCTCCATTTTCCAATAGGAATTTGATGTATTCAACAGCCATATTGTGGAATATAGGCATACGCTCTATTGGGAAGAGGAATTCCATTAGATTCGAGACATTCCAACGGTAATCCTGTTCCCATATCTTTTGTCCGTATTTGCGTCCGCCTTTTTCTGGGAAGTGCATCGCTTCTTTGGTTGGTATGCCTTTCCAGTTACTTCTTTTCATTTACAATCCTCGCGTAAAACTCGAATAGTTCAAGTCCCATGTCCCGGAGCGTTTGGCTGTATTTCCTCCCGAATCGTAGCGTGTATTTTTTGCTGCATGTGTTGCCATCGGATTCTATGAACCCGAATTTCCGCAGTTTCGGTATGATTTGTCCGGTTAGCATGTAGCGTTCAGTCTGTGTATCAAATAATCTGATAGCCTCTGTGTTGGGCATACTGCCAGTTTTCTCCAATGTTTGGATGAACCTGAGGGCACAGTCGAACTGTTTCTTGTTCGTCTCCTTAGGGAAAAACATGTTGACACAGTCCCATAACTGCACCGGTTTATGCTCAATTATCTTCTGAATTAACTCATCCGTGAAATACAATGCGTCATTCGACCGTCTTATCATTTTGTTATCATCACCCAATTTCGTATGAGATATTCTAGGCGCTGAATCCACTTGTGACTTAAGGTGATATCATACTCTTGGACTGTCTTGTTTTTCTTCTCTATAATGCCCATATGCAGCAGTTTCTCCAGTATTGCAGTGCGATTATTGCCACTTTTGCAGACCTTCTTGAACTTCGCAAAATCTTCTTGGTTATACGACATGCCTTCTCGTTCAGCTTGGATTATGTCTTCGAGGAGAATACGGGCATGTTTTGCTCGTTCTGGGCTGAATTGCCAGAATATACCAATATAATCCTCAAGGGAGATAGTGCCAGCATCTAGTTTCTCGGCTAAACTAGGCAGTAGATACAGTTTCTCAACCCTTAACTCGTTTTCCCTATTACTCGGTGCGAAGTTGCCCATCTTCCACAACCACACAAGCACACGACTATAAAAACGCCAACTCCAATCACCTCGAATGGCAGTAAAGTTACTGTTTAGCCATGATTCCTAAACAGGGGATGATTCACGCCCTGTTTTGCCACGTGGTTGCTCAAAAGACTCGGATTAATTTCTGGAGTCTTTTACGGCTTCAGATTAGGTTGTCTGGGTGTGATTCAAAGAGTATGTTCAACGCATATGTTACCTACAGTTTTCTATGGGTGAGTCTTGGCAGTCATTACCAGATAAGCGCCCTAGCAGCCCCGATTTGGCAATACGGGGTATTCGGCTCTGTAGAAATGCTTGTTTTGGGTTAGGTTATCTATGGGGTTTTGCCCCATAGATAACTGATAACCAATGTTCCTAAACACTCATGGGAACCAGTATTTAAGACTGGTTGCGGGACTCATGGATGTGTTGGCTGAATTGGATTTGCCACTGTACACTAGCCGCTTTAGCCGAAAAGACTATACCCTACACCAGCACATCATTCTGCTGGTGTTGCGCGCTAGAGAACGAAAAAGCTACCGGGACTTTGTTGTCTGGCTTGAGGTGTGCGACAGCCTCAAACTGGCGTTAGACATCACTGAACTCCCGCATTACACGACCTTGCAGAAGGTGGCAGAACGTCTGCCACCAAATCTTCTCGAGGAAGTCATGACAGCCGTTGGAGTCTCTGTAGTTGAAGAGGACTGTATAATCGGCATTGACTCGACCGGACATAGTTTAGACTACAGTAGTCGCTACTACTGTAAACGCATAGAACGCAAGAATAAGCACTCCAGCTTCCTTAAAACCACATTAGCCGCGGACATGAAAACACAAGTACTCTTAGCTAGTAGGCTGAGTTTGAAACTCAGACATGATATACTGGACATGAAACCAGTGCTGCGAAAAGTCAAAAAACAGATCAACATATCCATTGTTGTCGCAGACAAGGGATACGATAGCGAAGACAACTTCGAGTTCGTGAAATACGAACTCGAAGCCAAACCAGTAATATCACTTAAAAACATGGACAAACCACTCAAGAAAACACATGGGAGACTGAGGCGGAAACTCAAGGAGAACTTCCCAAAAGACGAGTATCACCAACGCAGCAAAATCGAGACCATAATCAGCGTAATCAAAAGAAAATACGGGGACACAATACACAGCCGCAAACAACGAACCAAGAAAAACGAATGCATGTTCAAACTGATAGCCTACAACTGCCACAGAGTCATAACCCTACTGGTGAAAACCCTCACCAGAGGGTTTCTACAGAGCCGGGTATTCTAAAAAGACACAGTCACGCCCAGAATAGGATTCAGGGAACGAATCAATCCCTGTTTAAGCCAGAAGGCGTCCTGCAAATTGTGGCTATGCGCAACAATGCGCATGACTACCCAATCAGTGGAACAAAGCATAGTCTAAAGAGTAGCCAACGAATATATGATACCTCGATAGACGATGCCGTCCTATTCGTAACCTCAAGGAATACAAATCCAGGTATCTAGATGATGATATAGGTCTCAATAGTCCCCAAAACAAACAGAGCCCCATATCACGCCCTGACACAAAAGCAGAGCTCGATTCATGCCCAGAATCAGAATCAGGGCCGTAAAGTAGCAGCTGGTGCTACCTGGAGCAACCTGGAAACCCTTCATGTTAATCAGGGCCTGACGCAAAGACTACAAAAGGAGCATATGTATAATTATACCACCCTAAAAGACCAATTATCCGACTCAGATTTTCATGGTTTCATATGCTCAAACAGCATTACTGCTTCTTTGCTGTGCTGAATCCTAACAGACCATAGGGTAAGCAGTGTCTTGTTATACTTGAAAACAATCCAATGATGTCCGAGACGGGAGTGTATCCCTCGTCTTAACCTGTTTGAGTAGAAACTGCTATAGTTATATATCTAGATGTATGAATATAGTGTATGTCTTCCGGTTGCGGTTGTTCAGAGAATAGTTCTTGTTGTTCTGGGGATGGAACCGTGATTTACGCGTGCAGCGGGCAGTCTAACCTAGGCCAAATCACCAACGAGGTTGCTTTGAGGCTCAGGGAAGCTTCTGTCGGCACTATGGCCTGTCTGGTTGGTGTTGGCAGCGGTGTAGAGGGGATGGTTGTCGGCGCAAGGGACGCTAAAAAGAGTGTGTTGATTGACGGGTGTCCAGTGAAATGCGGCCTTAAGGCGTTCGAGAAGGCCGGCATAAAACCAGAGGTCTATTGTAATGTCTCTGACCTTGGCCTAAAGAAGTCTTCTACAAGGCCGAGTGAGGGTGATATTAACAAGGTTCTGCTTTATGTCAAGGGAATGATTGGAGGGGTTAAATGAAGATTGAGATTTTAGGTATGGGCTGTCCGAAATGTAAGAAGTTGACCGAGAACGCTAAGAAGGCTGTCGAAGAGTTGGGCGTCAAGGCCGATATTGAGAAGGTTGAGGATATGGACAAGATTGTGGCATATGGCGTCATGATGACGCCTTCCCTGGTTTTGGACGGTAAAATCATGTCCTCCGGAAAGATTGCCTCCGTTGATGAGATTAAGAAGTGGGTTGGGGGCAAATAGCGATGGATGAGAAGTACAAGCTTATCGGGTTGGTTCTGTTTTTCATCGGGATATACTTTATGCCAGCTGGGAGCGAGACTTTCAAGCAGGCTGTGTTGGGCGGCGTCTTCATGCTCAACGACTACGCCCAAAAGCACGTCCTCACCTGTCTCGTGCCTGCGTTCTTCATAGCAGGTGGAATAGCAGTATTCGTTCGGAAGGAGCTTGTCCTGAAATACCTCGGCGGAAAGGCCAACAAGGCACTGGCTTACGCCATAGCTTCGGTTTCAGGTGCCATACTTGCAGTCTGTTCCTGCACGATTATGCCGATTTTCGCAGGTATACACAAGCGCGGAGCAGGACTTGGGCCAGCAGTCACCTTTTTGTATTCAGGGCCTGCGATAAACGTCGCAGCCATATTCCTCACAGGCAGCGTCTTGGGTGCGAAAATCGGTTTGGCCAGGGCTGTAGCCGCAGTCGTCTTATCGGTATTAATAGGAGTTACGATGGCAGCAATATTCCGGGAAAAATCCCAAGAAGGAGACTTAGTCGCTGGCGAATCAGGATTTGATTTGTCTAAGACGACAACCGCATTGTTCTTCGGCTCCATGGTGATGGTTTTGATAGTCAACGGCCTACAGATAGACCAAGGCATAAAATATGCTCTGATGGCATTTTTTGCCTTAGTCACTGCCGTAACGGTTTTGGCCAAGTTCAAGGCCGATGAGCGGAGGGAGTGGCTTTCTGAGGTTTGGAGCTTCACCAAACTGCTCACACCCTACTTGTTTGCGGGAGTGTTCATAGCAGGATTCATAGGCCCCTATCTGCCACGGGAGTTGGTGGAGGGTTTGGTCGGCCAAAACACTGTCACAGGAAATCTCGTGGCATCTATATTCGGCGCTTTCATGTATTTCAGCACCTTGACTGAAGTGCCGATACTACAGGCGTTCATGGCCAAAGGCATGCACCAGGGTCCGGCTCTAGCGCTGCTTTTATCGGGGCCTTCATTGAGCTTGCCAAGCATGCTGATGATTAGGTCTGTCCTTGGCACGAAAAAGACCGCAGTCTATACTCTCCTTGTAATAGTGTATAGCGCAGTTGCGGGATTGATATTCGGGGGTATGTAAGAGGAGTTATAAAGTAAGGTGCATGTTGTCAGGAATGGATAACGGTAAAGGGGATTTGCATGAGCATGAATCGAAGAATATTGGCTGGGTGATTCTGTTCAATGCAGTGATAACCGTTGTTGAGTATTTTGGCGGGGTATTCTCCGGCAGCCTCGCACTAGTCTCAGATGCAGGCCATAACCTAGCTGACACACTTTCACTTATCTTAAGTTATGCTGGTGAAGCGCTCACAAAAAGGAAATCAACAAAAAGGCACACATTCGGTTTTAAGCGGGCGGAAACGCTAACTGCCTGGATAAACGCACTATCTCTTTGGGCTATAGGCGGGTATATACTCTTTGAGGCGTTTGAGAGATACTCAACCGGCGAACACATACTGCTGGGTATAATGCTTCCTGTGGCATTCATAGGGCTTTTAGGGAACGCATTCTCTCTTCTCGTGTTAAACAAGCATAAAAGCAGCGGCGTGAACATGAGGGCAGCCTACTTGCATATCTTCTACGATACAATATCTTCGGTTGCTGTTATCCTATCCGGGATACTAATCTACTTGACTGGCCTCTTGGTAATAGATGTAATTGTTAGTGTCTTTATCTCTTTGATGATATTCTACAGTGGTTTTGGGATAATCCGGGAGACCCTGCACATCTTTATGCAGGGGACACCAGACAGCCTAGAGTTTGACGCAATCTATGATGGTCTGATGAGTGTCAACGGAGTAAAAAACGTGCATAAACTACACATATGGTCTGTGAACAGCAAGGAAGTCTTTCTGTCCTGCCACGTCTGCATTGACGAATCCTTCAGTGGAAAAACTGACGACATAATCGTTAAAATCAATGAAATGCTCGCAAACAAATACGGCATAAGACACACAGTCATCCAAGTTGAGGAGATTAACCTGTGTGGAGAAAACAGAGTTTGTGACCTATGAAAACAACTAACGAACAGTTAACTCAAACAAATAGGGTATGTACTATGGAAATCGAAAAACAAGTTAAGGTGCTTAAGGCTCTGGGCGACCCGACGAGGTTGAAGATAATAAAGATGCTCGCAAACTGCGAGAAATGCGTATGTGAAATAATACCTGCCACCGGTAAAAGTCAGTCCACAACTTCGACTCACCTTAGGATACTGCACGAAGCAGGACTTGTCAAGTCGAGAAAGGAGGGATTAAGCGTGTACTACAGACTAACAGACAACGAAGTATTAAATCTATTATCTGCTGTGGGGAAGATAAGATAAAATGGTCAAGACAGTTCTATTCGTCTGCAACGAGAACTCTGCGAGAAGCCAGATGGCAGAATCATTCTTCAACCACTACAACACTAACCCAGAGTACGTCGGTTTAAGCGCCGGACTGAAAAAGACGGACGCGATAAAACCATATGCTTTGGAGGTCATGAAAGAGAAAGGCATCGATATGTCCGCACAAAAGCCAAAGATGTTGACCTTTGAGATGATAGACAACGCCTACCAGATATACACAATGGGTTGCATTAAAAGCTGCCCAGCAGCCCCGCCTGAGAAGACGTTCGACTGGAAGCTGGAAGACCCAGCGGGCAAACCAGTTGAAGCATACCGGACGATTAGGGATGAAATAGAGGCTCGCGTGAAGGGTCTGGTTTCAGACCTTGGGGGATAATGTTATGTGCGTCTTTAGCAGGGGAGTTATTAAGAATGGATAGATCCAAAGTGACAGAAACAGCAGCCGCACTTATAGTGCTGCTTTTTATGGTTTCTATAGCATCTGCCACGACAGTTGAGGTTTTGGGTGATAAAGAAGTCGTTTGGATAGGACAGACAATACATATCAATCTAACGCTTCAGTCTGATAAAAAAATCACCGGTCAGCTTACCCTAGTCAACTTGGATGAGCGGAAACAAGAAAAGACGCTGTTTCAAAGCGTGATGCCGGGTTGCACCTGCAGAACAGACACGCGAGTAATGGGCGACTACACTGACGAAAGTAGCTTCACCCCGCAGAAACTAGGGAACTATCAGGCTAGGGCATACTTTGATGGCGTGGAAAAAACATTCAACTTCACTGTAAAGTCAAGATTAGAACAACCATCAACAACTACCCTAAAAACAACGACTACAACAATAAGGGAAACCACAACGACAATAGAGGCAATGGAGAGTTCAACAACCACAATCTTGGATGAGACAGAAACCACATCTACAACTTTGTCTAGTCTTCCACCAACGACGACTAACCAAGAAACAGAGCCCAAATCATCATCGATTTTCGACCAGTGCCCGTGCGAGTGGGCTCCATATGCCATAATAGTGTTTGTGATACTAATCGAGATTGTAAATCGATTCATAAGAAGAAAAAAATGAAACCGCCCATTATTTGAGTGGAATTTATGTTGGTTTCTGTTTTTGAAACCACACGTTTCACACAAAGATATAGGGTGTTTCTCCCATTGTTATAAGAAAAGAGGTACAAAAATGGACGAAAAAACAAAAGGGATACTATTGGGGGCAACCATAATGGTAGTGTTGGCTTCCGCTGCAGGAGTTGTATTGGCAAATGGATGGAACCTAGGCGGCGAACAAAGGACGTTGATGTTTGAGAAAAGAGCACAATTGATTACAGAAAACGTCTCTGGAAACGAATTCCGCAACCGAATGATGGAATACGCAGGGACTATCGGAATAAACAATACCGGATGCGGCGGATTTGAAGACAACGACGGTAATGGAAAATGCGACTATACAGGTGAATGCCCCATGCACGTCAATAGGACAGCAACATGCGGAGGTTCTAGCGGCTTCGGAGGATGCCATGCTGCCAATGAAGGCGGATGCGGTTGCCAAGGTATAGGAGCAGACAAACAAGGCGAAGGCGTAGGAACAGGATGTCCATTCCATAATGCTGGGAATACTGAACGCTTAGGCGGACGGCAAGGGTGCCCATTCCACAACCAATAGGTTGTCGAATCCCAGCCGGCATATAACCGGCTGGAACTCTTCTTATCTACAATAACAAAATAATACACGGAGGCGATGAAAAATGGATGGATTTATTGGCGGTCAATGCCCAGGTCAAGTGATATATGGGGGCATAGTTCCAGCATTTGCTGTATGGAACGGCCTTATAATACTAGTCGTAATGCTGGTTTTCTATTGGCTAATACGCGGCTCAAAAAGCCAGAAGGAAACGCCACAGGATATACTATTGCGCAGGCTTGCCAGCGGGGAGATATCTAAAAAGGAGTATATGGAGCTAAAGAAAGAACTGGCTGACTAAAGATGGAAGTTTCAGAGATACGGCTGGGGGTAGCGTTTATAGTTATTTTCACTCTAGGGATGCTGTTCTCTGTACTTAATGGCATTTATACTGAGTCGACTGGAACCCCATTGCCCATGGTAACATACGGTATGTCAGCGGCTTCCATGATAGTGGGGGCGATGATAATACTACTCTTCCAATGGAGGATAAGCCAAAGACAGATGGAAAATGTCCTCAAGATACTCCCAGACGAGGAACGCAAAATAATGGAAGTTCTGGTAAAAGAGAAGAAGATAGAGCAGAATTACCTTGTCGCAGAGACAGGACTTTCCAAAGTGACAGTCTCCAGAAGGCTAGCGACACTAGAACAAAGAGGCATACTAGAAAAGAGACCACTTGGAAACACAAACCTCATAAAACTAAAAATATGATGCAGACACTAACTACAGAGATCATAAATAAGATTTACACGATGGGTTGGGGTGTTTCTCCCATTGTTATAAGAAAAGAGGGACAAAAATGGAAGAAAAAACAAAAGGGATACTCTTGGGAACAGCCATGGTTGTTTTATTGGTCTCTGCTATGACAGGCTGCATAGATACTAATGATGAACAAATCAAGCAGAATGATGTTAATGTCAATAAAGACAAGATTGTTGTTATAACAAAGACGGATTGTCCTGAATGCAGAGATATGCTTAAACCTTATTTAGATAAGGCAAAAAATGAATATGGGACAGAGATAAAAGAGTACCAAGTTGCTAGTCCGTTTGATCCTGCCGTAAATCAGATTCTGGCTGAAAATAGATTAGAACCCCCTACTGGCAAAGGCATGCCTATTGTATGCATAAATGAGAATTGCTATTTGAGGATGGAGCCAATTAAGGCCGAACTGAGTAAATTTATGGAGCAATAAAAATGAGAAATAAAGGCGTTTTAACTCTTCTATTTTTAGGAATACTTTTAGTGTCAATGTCTCCATCTGTTCTTGCACAACTGGATAATCAAACAATAGTATTCTTTTTCTGGGGTGACGGTTGCCCGCATTGCCAAAATGTTAAAGATTCAGGGGTATTAGAAAAAGTTTCTAACCTAGATAATGTAAAAGTTTATGAGCTAGAAATATACCTTAATCAATCTAATCAAGATAGATTTTCTGAATTCGTAGCTAAATTAGGGATAAGCGCAGTTGAGCAGAATGTCCCTTTCTTGATTATCGAATGCAATGAAAAAACATCCTATCTGCTTGGCGATGGCCCAATAATAAGTAATCTTGGCAATAAGGATTACCTTGATAAAATAGTTAACTGTGATCTCCCTCTAAATGGAGAAAACCAATCCAAAATAACGCTTCCATTGTTTGGCGAAATAGACTCTGCTAGTCTGTCTTTGCCTGTGTTCACATTGGTCATCGCGGGATTGGACAGCTTCAACCCATGCGCATTCTTCGTCTTATTCTTCCTCCTGAGCCTGCTGATACACGCCAAATCCAGGAAGAAGATGCTTATCATAGGTGGGGTGTTCGTGTTCTTCTCAGGCCTCCTCTACTTCCTGTTCATGGCTGCGTGGCTGAACTTCTTCCTGATAGTGGGGCAGCTCAGGGCTATAACGCTTATTGCCGGGCTGATTTCCATTGTGATAAGCGTCATAAACATCAAGGAATACTTTTGGTTTAAAGGTGGGGTATCGCTAACAATACCTGATTCCGCCAAGCCGAAGCTTTTCGAGAGGATGAGAAACCTTGTGAAAGAGGGCCGGTTCGCATCAATGATAGTGAGCACTGCGATTTTAGCGATTGCGGCGAACACTTACGAACTATTGTGCACTGCGGGGTTTCCGATGGTATATACGCGAGTCCTAACCTTAAACAACCTGACGCATCTTGAATACTACGCCTATCTGGCAATGTACAACATAGTATACGTCATACCTCTCGCTGCGATAGTCTTATTTTTCACTCTCACCTTAGGCTCAAGAAAGCTCAAGGAAGACGAAGGCAGGACACTAAAGCTATTGTCAGGGATTATGATGTTATGCCTTGGAGCCATACTAGTAGTGATCCCGTCAATGCTCAATAACGTCTTCGTGGCTGCGGGGATACTTCTCTTCTCAGTCATCACGACAGTGGCTGTCAGGACAGGATTTAAGAGTGAAAAACAGTAGGGGTAGAACATGAGTAAAAGAAACACTAGAACAAAAATGGAAGGTAAAACTAACTACAGAAATATAGCTTTAATTGGGGTAGCAGTATTAGTGGCCGCTGTGCTTTTCACAGTCTTCACTCCTTCGAAGGCTGCTGAAAACTTGCCCCAAACAACAACGACAACCGTTGCTGGCGTACAAAAGCCTACAACCACGCTAGAACCTAATACCGCAGATATTAAGGTCGAAGTCTACCATTTCCATGGGGCTATTCAGTGCTGGTCTTGCCAGACTCTGGGAGCATTAGCTGAAAAGACTGCGAACACCTATTTCAAAAACGAGATTGAGTCGGGTAAACTAAGGTTTGACCACATAAACATAGAGTTAGCCCAAAACGCGGAAATAGTGAACAGATACGGCGCAACAGGTTCCTCGCTCATGATTGGAACATACAAAGGCGGAGTATTTACGAAGGAAGCAGATACCAAGTCCTGGTACAAGCTGAACAACGAAGAAGATTTCCTCGCCTATTTGAAAGGCGTCCTAGACAAGCGTTTGAAAGGTGACTTGAGCTAAAATGGATTTCATGGCATTTATGGAGACGATGGGGACGTACAATATCCCTGTCGTCGCAGCATTCTTCATAGGGTTGATGACTGCGTTCAGCCCATGCCCACTCACCACCAACATAACGGCGGTGGCCTACATCTCCCGCAAGATGGATAACAGCAGGCACACTATCCTTGTGGGATTGGTCTACACCCTCGGGCGGATGGTCTCATACGCTGGGTTGGCGAGTCTGATAGTCTATGTGGGATTGAATACCCACGATATAGCCCTTTTCCTGCAAAACTATGGGGAGAAAATACTCGGCCCGGTTCTCTTGATAGTGGGACTTGTCATGCTTGAGGTAATCCAACTGAACCTTGGCGGAGGAGGCGATTTCCTCAACAAGTCAATGGAAGATCTCTCAAAGAAAGGCTACGTTGGAGGATTCCTCTTGGGGATGCTCTTTGCCCTCGCATTCTGCCCATTCAGTGCAGTCTTATACTTCGGGATGCTCATACCGCTGGCACTGAAGACACACGACGGCATCATCATCCCCGCAGTATTCGCCCTTGCGACCGGCCTGCCAGTCATAATCTCATCTATACTACTTGTGAAAGGTGTGTCAAAACTCGGGAACATGGTCAACAAAGCCCAGTCAATCGAAAAGACTGTACGAAGACTTATGGCCACCTTGTTCGTCGCAGTCGGCATATACTACATACTAAAGTTTATCATATGAAGTAAAAGGATAAAGGAGTAGCCTAAAATGCTCAACAACGCGGTTTTGTTCATCGCAGTAACATGCCTATCACTCATCCTATCCTTTATCTTTGACAGACGCAAGACCATCCAAGGCGTGAGAAAAGGTTTGAAGATGTTTTTTGGGATGGCGCCTCCATTCATCAACATCCTAATACTGGTTAGCGTACTCTTGTACCTGATTCCAGAGGAAGTGATACTGCGCTACCTTGGCCCGGAATCTGGGCTTACTGGATTTTTCATGGCCGCAATAGTTGGCTCCATAACATTGATTCCGGGACTCATATCATATCCCTTAGCGGCTGCCCTGCTTAAGCAAGGTGCGACATACGCAGTCGTGGCGGTTTTCATGACCACTCTTATGATGGTAGGTGTAGTAACGCTGCCGTTAGAGATAAAGTACTTTGGAAAGAAGGCCGCCATACTGCGGAACTTCCTAAACCTCTTCGCAGCACTTATCATAGGGGTTCTGATGGGGTGGCTGATGTGAAAGCCCAAGAACTCAAACAGTACGCTTGGGCTGCAATGTTTCTAGCGGCCTCATTAGCCTCATATCTTATGGGATTCAGGCCCGGAATCAGCGTCTACTCCAACTTCCTAGACTTCTTCATCGAGATGCTCACATTCATACCCTTCCTCTTCATCCTAGTAGGCCTGTTTGACGTATGGTTCCCAAAAGAATCGATAGAAAAACACATCGGACCCGAATCTGGAATAAAGGGTATCGGACTTGTGATACTCCTTGCGATGCTGCAGGCAGGTCCGCTCTACGGCGCATTCCCAGTAGCTTACCTCCTTTACAAGAAGGGGGCAAGCACCAAAAACATATTCATATACCTCGGAGCATTCTCCTGCTTGAAGATACCTATGCTAGGAATCGAAATCGGCTACCTAGGGATAAAATTCACAATACTCAGAACCTTAATATCACTGCCCCTATTCATATTCATCGGCTATATAATGGAAAAAATATTGGGGAAAGAATTTAAGGTAAACGAATTAGAAGCCTCAAGTGCTTCAAAATAACCTCGGGGAGTAGGATTAATCCAATACAGTACACTATGTGAATATCATGCGCCGTTTATACTCAAGTCAGACACAGAATATGCATAGAGGAGAGTTACTGGGTTTGCACATTTATCCTTTTTGTTGGTTAAACTAGTTTTATATTCGTTATCCCATTGATTTATCGGCGATGAGGCTCGCCTTGTGGTTTTGCCGCTGAACTGCCTTTGGCTGATAGCCTCTACTTCTTAGGGGACACATTGAGGGTCTTATGGAACCGCTTGACAGGTCACAAATAGCTGGGTTTGCCATCTTAATGGAGCAGACAGACGGCGGTTTCAGCTTCAGTTCTTTGACCGCGCCAACACTCGAAGACACATATTTCGGCGTCGGAATATTCCAAGAACTAGGAATACCCTATGAGAATGAGGATACCATAGGATATATCAAACAGACGCACCTGCGCGGATGCCCCAGCATGTTAAACATCTACAGGCACCTAAGACTCTTGGAGTATTTCAAATTAAAAGATGAAATGAAAGGCTACCTAAGAAGACTAAAACCAAGAAGCATCTACCGTCTCAGAGAGGCATATTACCTGTGCTTATCCCTGAATTTTTTTGGTGATGTAGTCTTCCCAGAATGGTTGAGGGAAAAAATAACCTCTTTTGAAGTAGACCAATTAGGGTTGGTAGTCGATACATCTATGCGGGTGATTCTCATGAAGAAACTGAGCATAGAGTTCAATGAGGGGGGGTATCTTCAATGGTTTATTGAGGCTCAGATGTATGACGGCGGATACGGCCACCTAAAAAAGTCGACTGCGTTCATGGAGACTACGCATTGGGCTCTGAAGGCTCTTCATGCGCTTGATGCAACACCGCCTGATTTGCATGGTTGTGTCGAGTTCATCACCGGCTGTCAATGCGAGAATGGAGGATTTGGCAGACAGATAATGTCTCTTCCGACGCTTGAAGCCACATATAACGCTACGGCGAGCCTTAACATATTGGGAAACATGCAGGGGGTGAGATACTTTGGCTAACGACTATTCACTCCTCTTTTTGCCGATTTTTGCGGTGTTCGGTACGCTTGGGTGGCTTATGATTTTCCTTGAGACTTATCTGCATCTTCCAACGAAGCAGATGAGCAAGGAGGAGAGGATAACATATAGTGCCACACAAGCCACCATCATGACTGGGATGCTAGCGGTCGTTTGCTACTTTGCACTACAGTTCCTGCAGGCTGAGGTTTTCAGGTGAAAAACCCAGCATTAGACGACGATTACATACTTGAGTTTCTGATGCAAAGCCACAGTGTAAACGAACTCCTAGATATCCTTAGCAACATCTGTAACAACTTGGATTTGAGCCATCTAAACCCTGACAACAGACATTACCGGTATTTCAGCGTAACATTCTTCGGGTTGGTTGCGAGGGCAGATAGCCTGCTTGAGAAGATGCTTTTCAGGTCGGAGATTCTAAGGCACAAGATGCCTGAGTTAAACGAAGTCCACCTCTCTCTTATTGAAGTAAGTAAAAAAATCAAACACGCCAATATGCTAATATCCAACAGGCAGATGCGGAAAGGCAGGGAGACTATAATGGAAGTCGCACACGAATACTCGATAATATTCAACAGGATAACGGCGATACTCACGGAAAAAATCACCCCAAAATGAAACCCCTCATTGATAAAACACCAACAAAGGTCTCTGGAGCACGCGACGAATTAGTAAAAAGTACCGAAACTTTGCTTAATTTGCTAGGTTCCAGTGATAGGCACTATGCGACCATATCTTCCCTGTATGGTCGGCTTCTTAAATCTGAGTTCAACCTCGTCATTGTTGGACAGTTCAAAAGGGGGAAAAGCACACTTGCCAACTGTTTTATACGCAAAAATCTCCTTCCATCGGGGGTAGTACCGCTTACCTCAGTCATAACAGAAATCAAGGCTGGAAAAAAAGAAGAAATTGAAGTTTACTACAAAAATGGAAAGATCAAACGCGAACCCGGAGGAAGAATCTCTTCATTTGTTACGGAAGCGGAAAATCCAAAAAATAGGAAGAACATAGAAAAAATAGTCCTCTTTTGCAAATCCGACTTCATTGGGAAAGGCATAGTGCTCATAGACACACCCGGAATAGGCTCCACATTCACACACAATACGGAAATTACCAAAATCTTCCTACCAAACTGCGACGCAGTCATCTTCGTAATCTCTTCTGATTCACCCCTTTCAACCGATGAAATTTCTTTGATAATTGAGGCGCAGAAAACAGCACCGAAAATATTCATAGTCCTCAACAAATTAGACCATGTTTCAGGCGATGAACTATTGCAGCTGACTGGTCACATCCGAAGCGAGCTTGAGAAAAATGGCATTCATCAACCACTATACTCCATCTCTGCCAAGCTTTTCGTAGAGTCTCATGCGAAAAAGGATATTCAAGGTGAAATCAGGAGCGGAGTTCTGGGACTTGAAAAAGAGATAGAACGCTTCCTGCTAGCCAAGAATCGAGAGGATGCGCTTCTTGAATCGGCCAGAATAAAGATGCTAAATGCGTCAACTTCGCTTTATAATGTGCTGTCATCCGAACTTGCAAGCCTCAAAAATGACATCAAAACAACGGGCAAGCGGATTATCGTATTCGAACAGGAGGCAGCCAAGATTAGAGGTTCTGTCTCCATGTATAACAGTGCAATAGACGATGAGTTTTCATCACTGATGGACGATATTATTGAAGACATTGAAAAGGTTAAAATTCCCCTCTCGAAAAAGATATCCGAGAACCTTAAACTCTCCATTGCCAAAAACAGGGAGACAAACAACTCCAAATTAATTGAATATGCAAATGAACTCCTCAGCAGAATGATAGATGCTGAATTGTCTTCATGGTGGAAAAAAGAGGACGCCAAGATACGGACAAAAACAGTCCATATCGGGAAGCGATACTCTGAAATGCTAACCGAGGCAAAATCCGCAGTAGAGTCGGCGGTTTCAGAGATTTTTTCTTTCCATACAAAAAATGTGAAGGCTGAATGCAGCCTCGACCTAAAGACGTACTTCTACTTCCAAGTGAATGGTTTTTCGCAAGATATCTGGATACCCAACTTCTCCTTAATGCTTCCAAACAGCATTTTCAGAAAAAACCTACTTGAACGAGTTGAAGTAATAGTTGGGGGAGAAGTAGACAAGAACTGTGGTCGAATTCGCTATGATTATCTTCAGAAGCTGAACGATGGAAAGGCAAAGTTCAAAGGACATTTCCAGTCTTCAGTTGAAGAGGTGATTTCTGAAATTGAGGAAGGTTTGAGTAAGGGCAGGACATTCTCGCTATCCAAAGCTTCTGCCCGAAAAACCAGGTTAAGGGAAGTGGAACGCAAGTTGAATACTCTCTCTATGCTTTCTAAGAATTTGAGACGTACGCATATGAAAAAGATAGTGGATTTATAACTCAAGCCACTAATATCTTCACTTAGGCTATGAAGCTAGCCAGGTCGCAAGACCGAACCGCCTCCCGTAGGCTGATAGCTTCTTCTCGAATGGGAGGTAGTTTAATATGGCGGCTAGTTTAGTACCATTGATAGCAGGCTTGTTAATTTTCCTGTCTAGTCTGATTTCTTTACGTTTTGGCCTCTCTGTCGCAATAATTGAGATTCTCTTGGGGGCTGTCGCAGGCAACCTTGGGATGCAGACAGAAGACTGGATGACGTATTTAGCCGGTTTCGGGGGCATATTGTTGACATACCTGGCCGGGACTGAGATTGACACAAAGTTGATGAGGGATAAGTTCAGGCAGTGTTTTCTTATTGGTTCATTATCGTTTCTCGTGCCATTTGTGGGTGTATTCCTCTACACATACTATGTTTCAGGTTGGGGGCTGCAAGCAGCATTGATTGCAGGAACGGCATTATCTACGACATCTCTTGCAGTGGTTTACTCAGTCCTCGTCGAAACGGGCATGGCAAAGACGGAGGTGGGAAAGCTACTCATGGCATCTACCTTCGTCACCGACATGGGGACTGCAATAGTGTTGAGTGTCCTGTTTATCAAGCCCACGTTATACACACTGCTTTTCATATCCGTGTCCTTGAACGTGATTTACTTCGCAGACAGGTTCTCCCACCGCATCTTCAACAGCAAGAGACTAAAAAACAAGGTCATTGAGCCGGAGATAAAATACGTATTCCTCCTGCTTCTCGCCTTCATGTACTTCGCAAACATCGGCGAAGGCCAAGCAGTATTGCCAGCATTCGTTCTTGGGCTGCTGATGTCCAAACACTTCACTGAAGACTCCGAGACACAACAGGTCCGAAACAGGCTCAGGACAATCGCCTATGCATTAATCACCCCGATATTCTTCATAGTTGGCGGCCTGCGAATTTCACTACCCATGATTCTCTCAGCGCTGGGATTATTCATCATACTCTTCATCCTGAAGATTCTCATGAAGTTCATCGGCGTCTACTACCTTGCGAAAAAATACGTTCCCCACGGAAGCATGTACACGACGTTGCTGATGAGCACCGGTCTCACATTCGGGACAATAGCGAGCGTATTCGGTTTGCAAGCTGGTATAATAGATCAACAGCAGTACTCCGTCCTGGTGGGTGTTGTCGTCGCCAGCGCAGTTATACCCACACTCATAGCCCAGAAGTGGTTCATGCCAGTCCACATGGAAGATGTGGTGAACGAAAATGGCAACTCAAAGCAATAACTCTAATAGGATATTCAGCCCCTGCATGAAAGCAGGAATTTAAACGCTGTAAATCAGATTAGGTGAATAGAATAAGAGGTGGTATTGGATGAAGATAGAGTCCGTGCATGCAAGGGAAGTCTTGGATTCAAGGGGTAATCCAACAATAGAAGCTGATTTGAAGACGTCTGACGGTCTGTTTAGGGCGATGGTACCGAGCGGTGCCAGCACAGGCGTACACGAAGCCGTGGAACTGCGAGACAAGGACGAGAAAAGGTTCAAAGGCAAAGGTGTACTGAAAGCAGTTGAAAACGTCAACAAGACGATAGCCCCGAAAGTCAAAGGCTACGATGTCACAGACCAGCGGGGGTTGGACGAGCTGATGAAGAAACTCGACGGCACTGAAAACAAAGGTAAACTAGGAGCCAACACGATACTCTCAGTCAGCATGGCAGCTTGCAAAGCCGCGGCAGCCAACAAAGGCAAACCAATATACTCTTACATAGCTTCTCTCTCAGGTCGCAAGGGCGTAACTTTACCTGTACCGCAGTTTAATGTCATAAACGGCGGCAAACACGCAGGCAAGGAAAACGACCCGCAAGAACACATGTTCATGCCAATCGGGGCTAAAAACTTCACCGAAGCCCTACGAATGGGAGCCGAAACATACCATGTCCTCAAAAAGATGCTAAAGACAAAGTTCGGCGTACACGCTGTGCAACTTGGTGATGAAGGAGGATTCGTACCCCCTATAAACACACCCCATGAGCGGCTGGATTTCATGGTCAAAGCCACGGAGGAAGCTGGCTACGGAAAAGAGATAGCCATAGCATTAGACCCTGCATCCTCTGAGTTCTACTATAGCGACGGCGGCTACTACATGATAGGCACCAAAAAATTCACTTCCGGAGAACTGGTAGACTACTACGCAGACCTGGTTAAGACATTCCCCATAGTCTCGATAGAAGATGGAATGGCAGAAGACGACTGGTCCGGATGGGTTGAGATGACGAAGAAACTCGGCGGCAAAATACAGGTAATGGGCGATGACCTGCTGGTGACTAACATCAACCGGATACAAAAAGCCATAGAAATGGATGCCGTCAACTCCATGCTCCTGAAACTGAACCAAATAGGCACAGTCAGCGAGTCAATAGACGCAGCCAACATGAACTTCAAAAACGGCTGGACAGTCATAGTCAGCCACCGCTCAGGAGAAACAGAAGACAACATCATAGCCGATGTAGCAGTAGGCCTAGACACCGGCCAAATCAAGACTGGAGCCCCAGCAAGAAGCGAACGGGTAAGCAAATACAACCAACTGCTCAGGATAGAGGAGGAACTAGGGGGCAAAGCAAAGTATCTGGGTAAAAATTTCAGAAAACAATAAGGTTGGGGTGGAATCACCCCCCCCTTCTTTTCATCTTTAGGAGAGAAAAATATAACCTGAGTCCCTTATATTAACGCATCTCCTAAAACAAGAAAACAAACGCACCTAAACCCATATACGGCATGTTAAGTAGCAAGTAAAATGTTGTCTAGCATTGAATCTACAATCGAATTCCAGATGAGTCTATTATTGTTCGTGGCACTCTTAGGGTACCACATAGCCTCCAGAATCAATCAGTCCGTGGTGGTCGGGGAGATATTAGTGGGCCTTCTTATTGGTCCTAGCGTCCTTAACTTGATAACATACGCAAACTTCGTTGAAGGCTTGGCTCACTTAGGGGCAGTTGTCCTGCTTTTTGTAGTTGGATTAGAATTCAAGTTTTCTAATGTCTACAAGTTCAACTACTTCATGATTGCGCTCGTGGGCGTTATTGTCCCATGGATTGGAGGGTACTATATAGCGCAGTTATACCAATATGACTTTAAGACCTCCATCTTCGTGGGTACTGCATTAACTGCTACTAGCATAGCTATAACAGCCAATGTCTTGCGTGAGATGGGGAAACTTAATACAAAAGCGGCTGAGGCGATTATTGGCGCAGCCGTCATAGACGATATACTAAGCCTTCTTGTCCTAGCTGTCTCTAACCAAGTAGTTCAAGGTAACGTATCGCTGATGGAACTATTTATGATAGTCCTGAAAGCGGTATCATTCATCGTCGTGGGGTCGTATTTCGGGCAGAAAGTAATCAGCCCCTATATCGAAAAAAGGGACCAACACCCGATGTCCAAGAAATATCCTGAGATGCTATTCCTCTTCGCTATGATGATGGCTTTCTTTTATAGCCTTATAGCTGAAATGATGGGTTTATCTGCGATAATCGGTGCTTTTCTGGCGGGCGTCTCTATAGAGGGAGTAAAGCTAAAACATAGCAAGGACTTTCATGAGGGGTCAGAATATCTCCACATTATCTTTTCATCCATATTCTTCGTATCGCTTGGAATCCTCGTTGACATCCACCAAGCCGCATTTTCGATTATTGCTTTTACTCTCGCGTTAACGGTGGTGGCTGTCCTGACCAAAGTAATAGCCTGCTATGCAACCTCAAAACTGCAAGGAATGAGCCATCACGATTCCCTAATAGTCGGATTCGGCATGTCCCCTCGTGGAGAGGTAGCCATGATAGTCGGACTCATAGGTTTAACCTCAAACATCATCAACCAGGAGATGTACGTCGTGATAATCTTCATGAGCCTGATAACCACGATAATAACTCCAATAGTGCTGCAAAAATGGCTCTATAGGCAAGATATCACCCCCAATAATGGATGATGGGTTACCCGAGTAGACTTCTTTATATTCCCTGTAAGGTAATATGTTTTTTGATAGATGATGGGTTTGATTAAATGGTATGCGGATAAGATTCGAGCAACACAGCAACTCCCATTAAAACAATACTTCCTATTTTTCCTGGCGAAAGTAGGGGGTGGATTCGCAATCGGCCTATTACTGGCTTCATACATAACTGGAGTCAACTGGATTATTGTTGGGTGGATTGTATTAATCGCTTCAGTTTTAATCTCCTTACCCGTACTTCCGAAAATCATTAAGTGAATTTACGCTAGATAAATTGTCATGTGTTACACTGTGTGAATATCATGCACAGTGTACCACATCATAGAGTAGAAATGGAATCGTTGGTCGCCTGTACTGCCTGGCTGAGAAGATAGTACTCCACGGGCATGATGTTTCCTATCCATTTAGCTTGTTTTCAGCTAAATATCATTTTGGCAGTTGAAACTTGTGTTTGGTCTAAATCTGCCTTGTTAAGTCTTGTGGGGCTTATTTCAGGCGTTTAGGTATTCTGTTGTTTCGAGAACATGATAACACTGTGTATATCCTACTGAGTTTGTTATACAGGGTGTTATCATCCGCAGTTTCCCGCTTCATATTATATGGCACAATTATTTAAAATACGAAAACAGAAGCCAGAACAAGCATAAACCCCAAAAACAGAAAACAAGCCGAATCACTCCCACCAGAGCCTATCCCAACCAACCCTGAAACCCCTCCCACGCTCCCGACGCACCAGAACAAAAGAGCCTGCCCGATGTTGCATCGTGTTTGTTTTACTTTAATCTGTTTGATTGTCAGCAGTCCGAGAGAGTGATAAAGCACTACAGTCACTTTAGGTGTGTTCGGCACCCCCTCCAAGCGGTCGAACAGAGTTCCAGCGTCACGGGCACCTGAAATCGCTGTATGTTCCTTCTATGAAGTCGTGTACTTCATAGATGCTTTTGGAGGCCGCATGTTTGAAGCATTTTTTAAGAAGTCCGCGAAAATATGCTGGGTGGTTATGTGCGGCAAGTTACAATATTACTTATCCTGTTTAGTTTGGCTGGTTTTGCCTGTGCCAAAGCTCCATGTTACTACGACATACCCTCAAACAAATGTGCGGGTGGGTGCACAGCCGGCCTATCGTGCGAGAAGTATGGCAGTTTCCAGTGCACATGTGTAGTCCCAAAAACTAAGCCCCCCTCATGTGACAGCATAGTGCAGGCCATCAATCAAGGAGAATGCGACATCGGCATATGTCCGGGCAGTGGCAGATGCACCTACACCCCATTCACAAACGCAATGGGAGGATACTGCACATGCCAACAACAGACAACTACAACATCTCAGACGGCAACAACAACTCCAACGCTTAAAATCACGACTACATCAACGCACATACGCCTTTTCACTCCAACAACCATCCCCAAGAGTACCACAACTCTAACTACATCATCGACCACCACAACGTTTATGCATGTGACTGTCACGATAGCCAGCGTCTCAGCGACTCTGCCTGGGTTGACATGGGGGCTGAACGACAGCGACAATGACGGCATCATCAACGCTGTCGACGAATGCCCACACACCCCAAATGGAACCCCAGTGGACAGTGGAGGTTGCGGGTGCAGGGACAGCGATGGGGGAATAAAAACCAACAGAGCGGGGAGGGCTCAC
>Ga0315284_10001577_pt1 | contig 32556 bp, 17 predicted proteins | sample YL17G09_16_MG_FD_203696 | JGI IMG/M metagenome (GOLD analysis project Ga0315284, IMG submission 203696) | Sediment microbial communities from Yellowstone Lake, YNP, Wyoming, USA - YL17G09_16 | ecosystem: Environmental > Aquatic > Freshwater > Lake > Sediment | place: USA: Wyoming | collected... | reverse complement strand
AAACCCTGACCATTTCATTCCTTGTTTTATTTTTTTCTTCCAGTATATCATTTGGTCAGTCCTTTAACAGGGAAAAATTAGACAGCTTACTGAATTTATTGACTGGAAAAAACAAAGCTATGGGGAGCCTTGCCATTTCAAAAAATGGAAATGCCCTGTATGCAAAAGCAATTGGTTACTGCCTGATAGACCCTCAGCAGAAAATCGCTTCTACCGAAAAAACCAGGTACCGTATTGGTTCAATCTCTAAAATGTTTACTGCCACAATGATTTTTCAACTTATTGAAGAAGGTAAGCTTGAATTGTCAACCACTCTGGATACGTTTTTTCCTACCGTGCCCAATGCCAATTTGATAAGTCTTGGCAATATGCTAAATCACCGGAGCGGCATTCACAGTTTCACTGATGATTCGACATACCTCTGGTGGATGACCAAACCCAAAACACAGGAAGAAATGATCCGGATTATTTCGGAAGGCAAGCCCGAATTTGAACCTGGCAGCAAAACTGTTTACAGCAATTCGAATTTTGTACTGCTCGGGTACATTATAGAGAGAATATGCAATAAACCATACAGCGAGGTAATCCATGAAAGGATCTGTTCAAAAATTGGGTTAAATGACACCTATTATGGTGGCAAAACTGATATCAGCAAAAACGAAAGCTATTCTTACAGATTTGCTGGCGGTTGGAAACAAGAGCCTGAAACCGACTTGAGCATACCGCATGGTGCCGGTGCCATAGTCTCAACATCTGCAGATCTGGTCAAATTCATTTCAGCCTTATTTGGCGGCCTGCTTGTCAGTGAAAACAGCCTGAACAAAATGAAAACCATTACCGATGGTTTAGGCATGGGTATGCAACAATTTCCGTATGAGACCAAAGTAGTTTATGGTCATGGCGGAGCTATTGATGGTTTTAATTCAATTCTGTGCTATTTCCCCGATGACAGCCTGGCCATTGCCTATTGCTCAAACGGTACTGGGTATGCCATCAATGACATTTTACTTGGAGCGTTGAACATTTATTATAATAAACCCTATTCATTCCCGGTTTTTACCACTTATGCAGTAAAACCGGAAGAGCTCGACCAATATCTTGGCATTTACTCCAGTACTCAAGTCCCTCTAAAAATAACCGTTACTAAAAAAAATGGCACCCTTTACGGACAGGCAACCGGACAAATGGCCTTTCCGCTGGAAGCTTCTGAAAAGCATGTATTCAACTTTGAAATGGCCGGCATTGTTATTAAATTCAATCCTGAGAAGAATGAATTTGTGCTGGAACAGGGGGGAGGGAAATACACTTTCACAAAGGATAAATAGCAGGCAGCAGTGGTAATGGACAAGTTGTGGCTTGAAAAGATGATAAAATCTGTTCAATCTTAATGTTTAAATATGGAAAATCTTGTTTTATCTGACAAATCAGTAACTCCAAACGATGATCTTATTTTTTCAATCATAGGGGACAAAAGTGTTTTATGGCAAAAACTGATGGAGTATGTGCAGGATAAATACCCCGATGCACAGGAACAGTGGAACTACTATAACGATGGAAAGAACTGGCTCTTTCGCATGATCAGGAAGAAAAAGACTCTTTTCTGGATTGGCGTTTTAAAAGATACCTTCCGGGTTACCTTCTATTTTGGAGACAAAGCGGAACCTCTGATCGAGCAGAGCAACCTGCCAGAGGCCATGAAAGAGGAATTCAAAACTTCGAAAAGATTTGGCAAGTTCAGAGGCATATCCATAAAGGTGGAGAATGCTGAAGATATTGAAAACGCGACGAAATTGGTGAATATTAGAATTCAGGTATAAATCAGCCTCGCTATGGAGAAATGGTGGCATGAAGATAAGGAGGCGGTAACCATGCAATTGGGTACCGATGCGGGCAAGGGACTTACTAATCAGGAAGTAACAGAAAGACAGCAAAAACACGGCCCAAATCAATTGGCTGAAAAGAAAGGCAGATCTCCTGTTGGACTGTTCCTGGACCAGTTCAAAGATTTTATGATCTGGGTACTTATCGGGGCGGCTCTTGTCTCAGGATTTCTGAAAGAATGGGTAGATGCAATTGCCATCATCAGCATAGTAATTCTGAATGCAATATTGGGGTTCATCCAGGAATTCCGGGCTGAAAAGTCACTGGCAGCACTGAAAAAGCTGTCTTCTCCTACTTCAAAAGTGATCCGTAATGGCAAACATGGTGTAATCCCCTCGAGTGAAATAGTGCCTGGCGATTTGGTAGAAATGGAAGCTGGCGACTATGTTCCTGCTGACAGCAGGATCGTTTATGCCACCGGCAATATGTCAACGCATGAAGCCAGTCTGACCGGCGAATCCACGCCGGTAACAAAATCTGCCGTTAAGCTTGAACTGGAAAATACAGGCCTGGCTGACCGTTCCAATATGTTATACATGGGAACATCAGTTGTTTCAGGGAAAGCCCGCGCATTGATTACAGAAACCGGAATGAATACAGAACTGGGAAGAATTGCCGGTATGATCCAGGAAATTGAGGACACAACCACACCCTTGCAGCAAAAACTTAAAGAATTCGGGAAGATCATTATCGTAGTGGTTTTTATACTGGTAGGATTGATTTTCATGATCGGGTTCCTGCGTGGAGAAGATGTTCTGGAACTGTTTCTTAGTGCTGTGAGCCTGGCCGTAGCAGCCATACCCGAAGGTTTGCCCGCAGTAGTTACCATAGCCCTTGCAATGGGTGTACAGCGGATGGTGAATCGCAATTGCATCATCCGAAAACTCCCTTCGGTGGAGACCCTGGGTTGTACATCGGTAATTTGCTCCGATAAGACCGGAACCTTAACCAGGAATGAAATGACCGTACAGGTTATTTATTATGCTGGTCAGTATTTTAATATTTCCGGAATAGGATATGCCCCGGAAGGTGATTTCATGAAAGACAACCAAAAGGTAAACCCATTGGGAATTCCCGGATTGGGTAAGTTGCTGTCGGGAACAGTTTTGTGCAACGGAGCTCAACTTATTCATGATGCATCCGGATATAAAATAGTGGGCGATCCTACCGAAGGCGCCTTGCTGACCATGGCTGCCAAGGCTGGTTTGAGTAAGCAAAAGCTTGAAGCAGAATATCCATTTGTGGAAGAAATCCCCTTTGATTCCGATCGCAAACAAATGACAATCATCCGGGAACATGGCACCAGACATGTTGCCTTTATTAAAGGAGCTCCCGACATCCTGTTGTCGAAATGCATAAGTATTGAGGAAAACGGGCATGCGGTACCCTTAAATCAGGATAAGAGGGAAGTGGTGATGCAGGCAAACGCCGGACTGGCAGACAATGCCATGCGTGTTCTCGCGTTAGCCTACCGTGACTTTGCTGCTCTGCCTGATAACCTCGAGGCAGGCGAAATTGAACAGGAACTGACTTTTCTGGGTCTTGTGGCCATGATTGATCCTCCCCGCTCTGAGGTTAAACTTGCCATGCAGGAATGCCGCTCTGCCGGTATACGGTCGGTTATGATCACCGGTGATCATAAAAACACTGCCGTAGCTATTGCCCGTGACCTTGGTTTTTATCAGCCTGACTCCATGGCCTTTACCGGTGAGGAACTGGACCAGTTGACCAACGAAGAGTTTAATAAGTACGTGGGTAAAACAGCAGTCTATGCCAGGGTTTCGCCCGAACATAAGCTCAAGATTGTGAAAGCCTGGCGTGAACAAGGTGAGATCGTTGCCATGACCGGAGACGGTGTAAACGATGCACCAGCTGTGAAAGAAGCTGATATCGGGGTTGCCATGGGTATAACCGGGACCGATGTTACCAAGGAAGTATCTGAAATGGTGATCACTGATGATAATTTTGCATCAATAGTAGCTGCTGTTGAAGAAGGAAGAGGTATATACGATAACATCAGGAAATTCATCCATTATTTGCTTTCCTGCAATGTGGGAGAAATTTTGGTGATGTTTGTGGCTTCTTTGCTAATGCTGCCTGTACCGTTGCTGCCCATTCAAATTTTATGGATCAACCTGGTGACCGATGGGCTCCCTGCCCTCGCCCTTGGCGTTGATCCCATCGATAAAAAAATCATGAAACGTCCTCCCCGCCTGAAAAATGAACCGGTTATCACCCGGAAGATGGGCGGAATAATACTTTTACAGGGGGCATTTATCGCTTTCTGCAGTTTGCTTGCTTTTTATTTTGTTTATTTTGTTGAAGACAAGGGCATTGAAAGAGCCAGAACCGCCTGCTTTATTGTTCTTGCATGCAGTCAATTGTTTCATTCTTTTAACTGCAGAAGTTCGCATGAGTCGATTGTAAGTCTGGGCTTTTTTACCAATTCCAAACTGGTATATGCTACCCTGATATCCTTCATTCTGCAAATGTCGGTAGTGTATGTCCCATTTTTGCAAACTGTTTTTAAAACACTGCCTTTGGGTTGGTCCGACTGGATTATGGTATTGGTTATATCTTCATTCCCTCTGTGGGCAATGGAAATCGTGAAGCTTTTCAACCGGATTGCAGGAAAAGGAAACATTTGAACTGAAACATACTTTTATTCCTCACGTATCGTTCATTAATTTAATTTTGTGAACGATTGTCAACATTATCTGATCATGAAGCATTCTCTTATCACTAAACTTTGCCATTATTGCTTCATGGCGCTTTTTTTCTGTCTTTTCCTTTGTTTTACCGGAAAAAGCCAGAACAATCCACCCAAATACCAACCGCCTGAAACTCGTATACTTTTTATTTTTGATGCTTCCCAGAGTATGGGGGGTATGTGGCAAAAAGAAACGAAAATCTCCATTGCCCGACGGGTACTTATTCATATCATCGACAGTCTGGAGCAATTGCCCAATGTGCAAATGGCTTTACGGATCTATGGCCATCAAAGTCCGGTACCGCCCCAGAATTGTAATGACACAAAACTAGAGGTCCCTTTTGCCAAAGACAATGCTCCATTAATCAGGCAAAAACTGCGGTACATTGTTCCCAAAGGGACCACACCCATTGCCCATTCACTCGAGCTCGGCGGTGGTGATTTTCCACCCGATGCTGATAACACCAGAAATATTATCATACTTATTACCGATGGCGTTGAAGCCTGTGATGGTGATGCCTGTGCAGTTTCCCTCGATCTGCAGCACAGGGGTATCGTACTAAAACCTTTTGTAATAGGCATCGGTATTGATGAGAATTTTCAACAAACCTTCAATTGCATCGGCCGTTATTACAATGCCGCAGCCGAAGAAAAGCTGAGTGAAATTATGGAGGTGGTAATTAGTCAGGCCCTGAATGCCACCACGGCCCAGGTGAATCTGCTGGATGAAAACGGTAACCCATCTGAAACCAATGTAAATTGCACTTTTTATGACAGTTTCTCCGGTAAAATTTATTATAACTATATACACACGCTCAACCACCGGGGCCTGCCCGATACACTTGTGCTGGATCACATCCCCGTATACCGCATGCGTGTTCACACTTTACCACCCGTGGATGTGGATAATATAAAACTGATCCCGGGAAAGCATACAATTATTGCAGCTGATGTTCCTCAGGGAACGCTGGTTTTAAAGGTAACTGATCCGGTACAATACCGCGGAATTGAATATATTGTCAGAAAAGCAGGGACCATGGCCACGCTGAACATGCAGAGAATGTATGCCGAAGAAAAATACCTGGTAGGTAAATACGACATTGAAGTACCTGTGTTACCACGTATATACCTATATGATGTCGATATAAAACAAAGTCATACTGCAACTATTGAAATTCCGCGTCCTTGCCTGGTGACCTTGCTACGCTCTTCGGTAGGCTACGGAAGTATATACCTTAGGAAAAGCAACAAACAGGAAGAATGGATTTACAACCTGGATAATACTGTTAAAAACGAATCCCTGCAACTGCAGCCTGGTAAATACAGGGTGGTATTCAGGGCACTAAATGCCAAGCAAACCCTGTATACTGTCAACAAAGTTTTTGAAGTGCGGTCGGGCAGTTCGGAGGTGATACAGTTGTATTAATGACCAATAAAATTACTGATTACAGCGATAAGGATTTGATGGGGCTTTTCCGGAAAACCGAAAGCCGTGACTATGCTTTTAACCTGATCGTAAAAAAATATCAGGAAAAACTATACTGGCATATTCGAAAACTCCTCATTGATCATAACGATACCGACGACACACTTCAAAATACTTTTATTAAGGTGTGGACCGGACTTGATAACTTCAGGGAAGACTCAGCTTTGTATACCTGGTTATACCGGATAGCGACAAATGAAGCTTTGTCATTCCTGAATTATAAAAAACGCAGGTTTCTTCTTCCTCTGGTGGATGTGGAAAAACAACTTTCCAATACCCTGGAGAATGATGAATATTTTAATGGCGATGAGCTGCAACTGAAGCTGCAAAAAGCTTTGCTTACCCTGCCGGAGAAACAGCGGGTTGTATTCAATTTGAAGTATTTCGATGAGATGAAATATGAAGATATGGCTGAGATACTTGAAACTTCAGTGGGCGCACTTAAAGCTTCGTATCACCATGCCGTAAAAAAAATAGAAAAATATATCACTGAACATTAAACCTTTTATACTTTTAATAGTCAAAAACTAAGTGATAAAGTAAGCCATGGATGAGCTTAAAAAAACAGGGCCAAATCTTATAAAAGTCAAAAAGGAAAATCCTTTCGAAGTTCCGGACCGGTATTTTGAAGATTTCTCAGCCAGACTGAGTGACAAAATCCATGCCGATAGAAAGCCTTCATCTCAAAGTAAGTATGTGTTAGCTTTGAGGCCTTACCTGGCCGCAGCAGTTATTCTGATTGTAATGCTCCTTGCAGGAAACTATTTCTTCAGCAATTATCAAAGCAGGAGAGCTGAAAAACGCTTTCATGCGGAAATAACCCAGGTTGTTGAACAAGAGTTATATTCCATTAGTGAAGAAACCATACTCGAGGTTTTTGAGGTTGAGGTCCCTGAAGAGTCAGTTAGTACAACGGTCAGTTCAGAGGATGCGATCAACTATCTTATGCATGAGAACGTAAATGAAGAGGAATTAATCAATGCGCTGTAAATTTTAAAAGAAAGCAACCAAGTCTTATGATAAAAACTATACCCATAACCTGGTTTTTGGTTATTCAAATGTTGATCCCTGTCTCGCGTTTGTCTGCACAAACCAGGCAGTCTGAAAAACAAGAGAATCTTCAACAACAGAAAGTGAGTTTTTTCACTGAGAATCTTCAGTTAACGGCTGCTGAATCAACGCGTTTCTGGCCTGTTTACAACGATTATCAGAATCGTCGCGATAAAATAACGAGTGACCGCAACACTCTGATGAAATATTTTGAATCGAACAAGACCAATATGACAGAGGCTGAAGCCACTGAACTGATTAACAAATATATTGCGTTTCAACAGGAAGAAACGCGCCTGCTGGAATCCTATACCAAGAAATTTCAGGAATTTCTCCCCGCGAAAAAAGTTATGAGAATTTATATCGTTGAACTGGATTTTAAAAAGTGGCTTCTTGAAAACCTTAGACAAAACAAAGCACAGGCAGAACCGCGCAAATAACTATCCCCGGATAAAAAGAGCCTTGATCATGTGGACTATCATCCTGGGATTCTCTTTCAGGCGCCTTGTTGAATAATTAAACCAGTCTTTGCCATAAGGGACATAAACACGCATGGTGTAGCCCCTAACAACAATTGATTTCCTGAGATCCGGAGTAACGCCATACAACATCTGGAATTCTAATCTTTTAGCCGGTACCTTGCATTCTTCCATCAACCTGTAGGCCCCTTCAATCAGTTTTTTATCGTGTGTGGCAATAGCGGCATACATGTTGTTCCGAAACATATATTCCAGGTCGGTTAAATAATTCCTGTTGATCTCCTCCTTGTTCTTAAATGCCATTTCTGCCGGCTCATTGTAAATCCCTTTGCAGATCCGGATATTGATCAGTCCCCTGCCCTTGTCAAACGAAGTCAGATCTTTAAGATCATCCAGCGTACGTTTCAAATAGGACTGCAATACAAGGCCTACATGGTTTGGAAATTCATTCAACAGTTTTTTGTACAGATCTATTTCCATATCAGTACACTGGGTGTCTTCCATGTCAATTCTAACAAACCTGTCAAGTGAGGCAGCTTTTGCCACAATTTCACGCATGTTTTCATAACACATATCCTTGTCCAGTAAAAGACCAAACATAGTGGGTTTCAACGAGAATGAATTGTCAAGCCCGACATTGACAGACTCTTCTATGAGCCGTATATATTCCTTTTTATAATATTCAATCTTTTCGGCGCGGGTCAGAAACTCGCCCAATAGATCCATAGTGGCCCTAATGCCCAGGCTGTTGAACTTCTTGGTTACTTTTACAGCATCCTTAAGCTCCTTCCCAGCTATATACCGTTTACTGAATATCCATACAAAATCCTGGGGCAGGTATTGTAACATGCCTACAATCAACTTGTTTATCATTTTATTGAATTGATTTTAGTCAATATTTCCACCTCAAAATCAAACCCTAAAAATATCATGATTTGGAGGTGGAAAATAGGACAATTGTCATGGACAGGTAGCCATGAACATGAAATATGTCATATCGGCAGAGCAGTTTATTGAATAATCATTTTACCCTGATAGGCCTTTTCTTCTGTATAAATAACAATATGATAAATACCCTGCGGAAGTTGTTGAACATCAATACTTTCATATTCAAGACCGGAAGCATTAAATTCCCTGTTGTACACAATCTGCCCCTGATTATTGATGATTTTTACAAGCAGATCTTCCTGGTTGAAGTCGTCCACAGTAATTTTAAACAAACCATTATTTGGATTGGGATAAATAATGATATCCCCCAACGCGTCATCAATCTCTCCGATATCGCTTGGCATGTTGATCCGGACCGTTTTATGTGTCTGGCAATCATTCTGACCGGTTACGGTGACTGAATAGATTCCATTCTGTGTAACCATAAAAGTCTGTCCCGTAGAGTTATCCTGCCACAGATAGGATTTGTGTCCGGCCCCGGCATCAAGTTCATGGGGTAACTCGATGTTCAATGAACCATTTACATCCCCAAAATCAATTACCGGACCCGGGAGAGCATCAAATTCGATTACCAGGGTATCATCCCAGGGTTTCATATCTCCGCCATAAAGAGTATAAAAAGCGATACTGCTGATGCCGCCCGTGCTGATTTTAATCTTGCCTGATAAAACCAGGTCAAGACTTGTATTGGTAGCAAAATTACTGCTGCGGACCAGTGTGTCAACTGTAACTCTGGTTCCGTTCACATCGCAGGCTATGTAAATGGGGGCATCCTTACCAATACTGGTGGTACCCAGATTCTTTACCCTCACCTTCACATTTTCAAATTCACCGGTACATCCGTTGATGGGCATGTCCGAATAGGTGACCCCTACGTTGCTGTAGATCAGGAAAACAATCACCGTGTCTCTATCATAGCAGGAGGTACGTGTATCAGTTGCCGTAACATGATAGGTACCACTGTTGGTGGCTGTATAGATATTTCCTGAATAATCGTCCTGCCATTTATAATTATAGTAAGCAGAATAACCTGCATTAATTTCCAACTGAATATCTTCTATGTATTCGATATCTTCAAGGCCAAAATCAACCACTGGTTTGGCGTAGCGATATATTATAATGTCCGAGGTATCATTGGTAGTTCTCATGTCCCCAGCCATGACTGCAGTTGCCTCAAAGTCATAATCAGCCGGGCTGTTGAGATTTACTGTTCCGGGGAAGCTATGCGCTACGAATGATCCCGGTATAAGTTCCGTAGTAAGATTGAAGGCATCATTCACCGGAGTACCTTCATTTAACTGGTAGCTTACAGCAATTGACGTGCCTGATGGTACGGTATCGGTTCCCGAATTCAGTATCCTGAGTGATACCGGTTCAGCCGGGTCAAACTGGCAGTCAGAAACCGGGCTGGCAAATCCATCAGGTTTAATATCTCTGATTTTGAGCCTGATATAAGCAGTGTCAGAATTGTCACAATGGTTCTCGTCAAACACCTGAACCCAATAGGTTCCTGTTTCCGTGATCTCACGGGTTCGTGTACTAATGCCATTATCCCACCGATAGCTCTGGTAACCGCTTCCGGCATCGAGGGTATAGGAAAGCGCCTGAACCGTTTTATCGGGTCCTAAATTCACAGCCGGACGACCTAATATTTCAACACTCCTGACGATGGTATCATTCACCGCTATGGTATCGCCACCATAGGCTGTATATATCTTAAAATTGTATATGCCTTTGCTTGACAGATCAACCGGTCCTCTGCTAAAGGTAAAATCAAGAGTATGGCCGGAATACAGGGTACTGGTTAATTTTAAGGTGTCAGAAACCGGTAAACCTGCATCAAGCTTATAAACAATCGCTATCTTCTGGCCTGAAGCTATGCTATCGGTGCCAAAATTCTTAATCCTTACGGTGAGGTATTCCTGTTTGGTTAAACCGCAATTATCAACCGGGTAAATAAGGTCATCGGCTCCCGTGTCATTGAATAACAGTTCAACATAGGTGGAATCATGAGAGAAACAGCCATTGCCCCTGGTGGCTGTTACGGTTACAGAATGCCATCCAGCATCCTTAACCTGGTAAGTAGGGTTGGTACTTAAATCGTGCCACAGATAATCATATGAAGGGTCGTAGAAGGGCCTGATCACGATTGTATCCGGTTCCCTTGTCTGTATGGTGTCCGTGAGCATTGTGAACGGGACCGGCAACACTTCAAAATCAATCGAGGCTGTATCATTGTTTCCGAAGTAGAAATAAGGGTCATCCTCAATCAGGGTATAGGCAGTAAGATTATAGCTTCCAGGTTCGGTAACGTCAACAGGCGTGGTAAAGGTATGCTTAACGGTTTGTCCCGGCAGCAGGTTGGCAGACAGCCTGAAAGTGTCGATGGCCATTTTCTCCTGGTTAAAATCAAAGCCGACAATGATGGTATCGTTTTGTTTCAATGTATTGATACCCTGATTTTTAATGGTAACGGTAAGTCGATCGGGATTTATGAACTGGCATCGGTCAGCAAAAGAATCGATTTGAAAAACACCGATATCGGGCGGAGCGGGATATACCTTCACTTCGTCAACAGCCATGCCCCTGTATGTATTGGCGTCGTCCGAGGCCCATTTTATCCTGAACTTCACTTTGGGTTCAGTCGATAAGACAGCAGGAAGTACCTGCTTAACGGTTTTCCAGTTTTGAGTATTGATACCCGACCAGCCCGAAGTTCCCAGGGCTGTTACGGTTCCATTATACCAATTCCAGTTCCAGCCATATTCATTGGCCGGTACTATGCTCCAGGTTGCCCCATCGTCTTTGCTGTATTCAATGAGTGCACCGTCTTTCCCCGGTTCCGAATCCATCCAAAGCTTCATTTCAAAAATAGAACGCCCGGATTGAGCCAGATCATAACATGAACTTTCAATATAGGATGTATCATTGGTGAAGTAATTGCCATAAGGCGACAAGATCCAGGCGTTGGGACTGCCGGGTATCGGAGGTATGCTTCCGTCGGGTGTTTTGCACATCCAGGAAGGATCCGGATCAGATCCGTATTTCTTCCAATAGCCGCCTGCGGTCTCAAAGTTCTCGCGGTCAGGAGGAGTTACGCTCTTTTGAATAAAAATACTCTGAACTTTGGCGTCATTGGCAGGATCCTCGTCCCCTGGCGCTTCAAGTTTTACAGTAAAATTGTTATAGGCACCCGGTCCGGGAAAATCTGCCGTCCGGGTAAACAGAAAGGTGACCGAACCATCTTTTGGAATAGGTCCGTTAATGGTATCATAAACCTTATGTGCTACACTGCCATCAATGGAAAAAAAAACCGGTAAAGTCGCAGCAGTTGGCCTGTCCGCATAATTCCGTACCGTAACCTGAACCTGGTCCATACCCGGATTATGACAATCATTTATGGGTTTAACAAGGCTGGTAATTCCCACATCGTTGGTAAGATAGTTACCGGTTACGGCAAAATTGTCGATATTAAACCCGGCATAGGCGAAATTATTGTCTGAATACACCACGCCAAATCTGATTTTTACCCAGGGCTGATGCGCAGCAATCGCGTTGAACTCTTCTGAAAGTGAATAGTTAACCCAATCATTATCCGGGGTAAGCGCATTGATCTTGCTGTCCCAAATCCTATGCCAGGTGGTCCCATGGTCAACACTTACTTCAATCACACCCTGATCATTCCCTTCAAAAGCAATCCACTTCTTAAAGCTGAGTCTGACATCAGCAAAATACTGAAGATCTATTACCGGTGTAGTAGCATAATAAGCAGAACCGGAGTTGATGTTCAGCCTGTATTTCCCATCCGTGGTAAGATCGGTCCCCAATACTTTGATGCCACTATAGGCAAAATCAGGATCTTGCGTAATATGGGCAATATATCCCTTGGGCGCTGCAATTTCAAAATCACTCTGCAACGTCCAGGTACTGGTACCTTCAAAGCTGTCATAAAAAACTGACTGTTCAATAGTATTATGACCAGCGGGAGAGATTTCAGCCGCCGGAAATTTTAAGTTGTTGATTTTAATGGCCCTGGCCTCCACCTTAAAATCAGCTATACTTTTATGCGGAGCAGAGCCTTTTATATCTGCCACAAGCCATATGGCGTTGTAACCTGTGGTGAGATTGTAATTCAGATTATCGAAGGTTATTTTGCCATTGGCAATGCTGGCCGGAATACCAATTTTAAGCGACCCGCCTTTTGAGGTAGGCCGGAAACTGCTGTCCTTGGTAGCGACCAGCTCAAAACCATTTGTGGCAAAAAGACTGTCGTGTGAACTGAGTGATTTAAAAGTCATTGAATCCAGCACAATTGGGTCGGTATTGCCAACAACCACAATATCAGCACGCATAACAGGTATATCCGAAGCCCCGGAAGGTAAAGGATTCTGAGCCACACCCCTGATTTTTAAAGACTTTACATGGCGGATAATAATATCCTTTTCTTCAATGATCACATTGTCAATACAAACACCATGTCCCCCCTGGGCTGTACTTTGAAATGCCAATTGGAAATCTTTACACAGATATTTGGTGCCAAAGTCCTTGATGTTAAAAGTCCGCAATGTCCACTGGTTTACAGCCGCAGTGTAAGTGGCAATAGTTTCCCAGGGGGCAGAGCTGCCGGCTTTAAACTGAAGCACCAGTTTATCGGTTCCAAAAACCGACTGGAACATGGCATGTCCAAAGGACAACTGAGGCTTTTTCGAATCGCTCAGATCAATCGGTACCGATACCAGCGTACGGGTGTCCGGGTTAAAATCACTCCAGAAATGGAAGGCATTATATGTGCCTTCGTAGGCTGTATCGGGGTTGAAATGATCATAACCCCCGGTTTGGAAATCCCACTTTTTAATATCGTCTGATGGCAGGCTTGTCCATTGTTGACGATCAGGCAGGGTTTCAAAATAAGATTCAAAGTACCGAAGCGTATCGGTCTGTGCCTGAACAAAACCGGTAGAGAGAAGTAAGCCCAGCAAGATTTGTCGTAGGAGTGTCATAGCCTTTTAATATTTAATAACATGATAACTTATCCTTGATTTTTTACGTATAATTGATAAGAAGGTTATGAAATATCAAGGCGGTATAGATCATCTGAAATCATAATTCTTCCCCAAAATCTGACCAGTTATAGATATAGATGATTGCTACAAAACCAATGATCATGAACCGAAGAATTTTCACACTGATCTTACTGTTTTTTTCAGCTTTGGCGAGTGCTCAAACCGATAATCTTTTTTGGTTTGCCGCCCCCGATATCTCAAATGATCATGGTGATGCTCCTAAAAACGGAGCACCAATTAATTTGCACATTACTGCTGTTTTGCCAACAACCGTCACAGTAAGTCAGCCGGGAAATCCATCATTCACCCCCATTATCTTCAATCTAAACGAGCTTGAACACCGCACCATCCGGCTCGATGCTATCATGGGCATTGACCAGATTGAGAACTATCCGCAGTCGTTGCCACAGCCACCGGCAAACATCCAGAAAAAAGCATTCAAGATAACTTCCAGTCCCGGAGATATTACTGTTTATTATGAATTGGACAATAGACTCAACCGTGACATTTTCCCGTTAAAAGGACGGAATGCACTGGGAAAAGATTTTTATGTTTCCACGCAAAACTATTTCCCAAACGGCCCCTATGCAGGAACTGCCTGGAGCGGATTTGTGGTTGCGGCAACTGAAAACAACACACGTATCGTAGTGTATCCAAATGATGACTGGTTGTATTTTAACACGAATCCGGGTGATTCCATCGTCCTTAACCTGAATGTAGGAGAAACCTTTGCTTTCCGCTCTGAATCCACAGTCGCTAACCGGCACATCAACGGGGTAAAAGTAAAATCCAATAAAAATATTGTTATTACCGAATACGATGATTCCATACGCAAAAAGAACACCAACAATGTCAATTGCGGTTCGAATCTGAGCTATGACGTCTGCGGGGACCAGATTGTACCCACAAGCCTTATTGGTCATGAATACATCGTTATGAAGGGGCAGGTCACGGTTACCAATGCGCCCAACTGTCCGGCCGATGGCGGTGAAAGAATATTCATCACCTCTACAAAACCCGGTACCCAGATATTTATTGATGGCGTACTTGTGACAACCATGGCCAACGCGGGCCAGATATTCAGTTACCAGATCAATAATCCTACCGTTCATGTATATGCCAGCGAACCTGTTTACATCAACCACATTACCGGTTTTGGCGGTGAACTGGGAGGGGCTGTACTTCCCACTATTGATGGCTGTACAGGGTCATACCATGTAACCTTTACCCGTACACCCAATACCCTTGATGCCTTTTTCATCAACATGATGGTCAGAAATGATACCACTATGGGCAGTCCTACCAAAAATAAAAGTACAAAAAGCTTCACCATAACCAGTGGCGGAATAACAACCGTTATACCCGACACCTATTTCGATTATATCCTCGACTCAACCTGGGCGGTTTTGAAAAAAACAGCGGCCGTAAATGCCTTTATCACGAGTAAAATCTTACCGGGTAATGAAGCCAGGATCAGCAATTCAGTTGCCCGGTTTCATTTGGGCATTATTAATGGCGGCAAGGATACGGGGTGTAAATACGGGTATTTCTCCGATTACAAGTCAAATTATGTGAATGCCGGTATAGGAGGAGCCAACGCCACCAAACTTAAAACTTATTGTTCCTTCGACCCCATTCATTTGGTAGCCAGCGGTGGAAAGGCATACAAATGGTTTGGAGAGACGAATCCGGCAGATACAATAAAACTAAGTTCAACTTCAATTGCTGATCCCTACTTTTCACCTGAAACAGGAGGTTACTATCGCTTTGGGGTACGTGTTCTGCGCGAGTGTTTCGGCGATACGATTTTACACGTTGGTGTTTATGTAGTACCAGGGCCGGTAGCGCTTTTTGAAGTTGAAACTGTGGAAGGCTGCTCACCTTTTAAGACTGTTTTTACAAACCAGTCCGATACCGCCAAAGCCGTTGAGAATTACTGGAATTTCGATACCAGGTATAATACTATCGTACATCAGAGTTCATTATCCAACCCGTTTACCAGGTCCTTTCCTGAAAACCATACGGATACCATCCAGAAATATACGGTCCGGCTTACCGTGAAAGGTGAATTCGGGATGTGCCCGAATACCCGTGAAAAAATCATTAAGATAAAACCTAATATCCATGCAGGTTTTACTGCTGACAACAATGTCGGATGCTCCCCGCTTCCTATTAATTTCAATGATACCTCAATTGGTATAATCGACACGCTCAACAGCTACTGGGACTTTGTGACGTATCAGCAAACCTATAATCCGGCCACCAGCTTTACTTTTCACAACAACCACAGCATTGACACAACTTATAACGTACGCCTGATTGCCTATTCCAAATTCGGCTGTGTCGACACCGCTGAATATCCGATCACCGTTCATCCATTCATAAGCGCTAATTTTGGGGTGGATAACCTTACTAATTGCTCACCCTTCTCGACTACTATTAATCCGCTAGGTTCTGTTGGAGTAGATACCTTCCGGTGGGCCATTCATGATCAGCAACGCGTTATTCTTGACAGTGTATTTGCCCGCACCACTCACAACAGTTTCGTATTCAACCACAACGATGCCACACAACCCAACCCGGACACTCTTTTTGTAGATATGTACGGTGTGAATCAGTTCGGATGTACCGATACAGCCCTGTCTAAAAGACTGGTTATTTATCCCGAAGTTCATGCTGATTTTATGCTCTCCGATCATGAGATCTGTGATTCCGTGAATATAAATTTTACCAACAACTCCGTGGGTTACAATCTGTTGTATGAATGGGACCTGGGGGATGGTTCATTTATTACCGATACAACCGGCAGTGGCTTTGTCCACAAATACTTTAACCGAACCGGAACAAACCGGGATTGCCTGGTTAAACTTGTTACCACTTCCGACTATTTCTGCAGTGACACCCTTACGGATACCGTTACGGTTTATCCTTTTATCAAAGCGAACTTCTCGGTTGATTACAATAGTAACTGTTCTCCGCTAAACGTTCAACTTGTTAATACATCAAAGGGAGGCGCGCAATTCGACTGGGATTATGGTGATGGGACCACCCATACATCTTTGATTCCTGAAACACTTTATCATGTTTATGAAAATAACTCCGATAACGATACAACATTCTTTATTCACCTGCTGGCAACAAACCTTCAGGGATGTGCCGATTCAATACTACGTTCGGTTTCTCTTTTCCCGCAGGTAGTTGCCGATTTCAGTTTCGACAGTCCGAACCAGGGCTGTAATCCGTTGAATGTTTCCTTCATCAACGATTCAAAAGGTAAGAACCTTGATTATACCTGGGATTTCGGGGACAAAACCTATTCCACCAGTGAAAATCCACCTCCCCGGTTGTACAAGAACTCCACAGCAAAAGATACCACTTATTATGTTAATCTGACTGTAACCAACCTTGCCGGCTGCGACAGTAGCATTACCCGCACAGTGGAGGTTTATTCAAAGGTTACGGCTGATTTTGCCATTGAACGACTGGACAGCTGCTCACCTTTTAAAATTGTGGTAAACAATTTCTCATCAGGAGGAATCACTGACTTTATCTGGAAATATACCCCGTCAGATTCTCTTGTATTGTACAACTTTTCCGATCCCGATATACCCTTTTACAGAAATCAGACCCAATTGCCCATTAAGTATCCTATTGTACTAAAGACCCGGAATATTCATGGCTGTGCAGCAACAAAAAGTGATACCATAACGGTTTTCCCCGAGATACAGGCTGTCTTTCATCCCGATATTGCCGCGGGTTGCCAGCCGCTGCCCGTTAATTTCAGCAATAATTCCAATATTATCAGCGGAACATCATTTTTCTGGGACTTTGATGATGGCCGTTATTCCAACCTGGCAACACCGCCTGAACACATTTACAGTAACCTGACCAATCTGAGCCGTTTGCACGATGTGCACCTCGAGGCTACATCGCAATACGGATGCTATGATGACACTATTGTTACCATTGCCGTGTACCCCTATATTTATGCCAAGTTTACGCTCGATCGGCCCGCCATATGTTCTGATGAGTTATTCACCATTGACAGGAACAGTTCGGCTGGTGCAATAAACCACTATTATTGGGATTACGAGGATGATGGAATCACCGACGAGGATAAAACCAACGCGGTGTTTGATTATACCTATTCCAATACCGGCAGCTCCGATCTGAACCGCATAATCAGGCTAACCGTAACCAACATACAGGGCTGTGATACATCATGGACGGAAGGTATAGCCATTCACCCTCAGGTGAGAGCTGCCTTTGATATGGATACCAGCCAGGTTTGCTATCCCGCAGCCACTACTTTCACCAACCATTCTGAACCGGGTATACCCCTTGCCTACTATTGGGATTTTGGCGATGGTTCTAGTTCGATCAGCACAAATCCTGTTCATGGTTTCAAAAATTTCGGCCGTACGTCCGATCAATCATTTATCATCAACCTTACGGCAACTTCTGAATTTGGATGTGATAGTACCGTGATGCAACAGATCACCGTTCATCCAAAACCGCTTGCTGATTTTAATTTCCCATTGGCAGTAGATTGCCCGCCCTTTACCGTTCCCTTTGCCAACAATTCGCTGGGGATAAGTCTGGACTATTTTTGGGATTTTAACAATGGAAATACCAGTGTTGCTTTGAATCCTACGCAAACCTTCTACAACACAGGTTCCACAATTGATGAGAAGACAATCACACTTTCGGTGATCACTGATTTCGGGTGTACTGATACTGTAAGCAAACCCGTAAGAATATTCCCCGGAGTTGAGGTTGATTTTGATGCCTCTTCCTGGAGTGGCTGCAATCCTTTGGAAGTTAATTTTGATGGCAGTGCCACCAATGAAAATGAGTACTATTGGTTTATTGATGGCAAGGTTATCAGCAATTATGAAGATCCTTTCTACCGGTTTGTGAATGAAACCGGTGCGAACAGGGTGTATAACGTACAATTCAAGGCTGTTTCACTGAATGGATGTTCCGATGATACTACCAAACAGGTAATCATCTATCCGCAGCCCATTGCGGAATTCCTGCCGGATCCGCAGGTACAGGATTTCAATACAATTACCGATAACACTTCGGTTATCCTAAGGAATCTCACAGGCAATCAAAGCACCTGGAATTATCATTGGGACTTCGGTGACGGAACTACTTCAACCACATCAGCAGCAACAGTGAATAAGAATTATACAATTTGGGGCGATATTTCAAATGACAACAGGATTCCGGTGATTCTTATTGCAACCAATGGGACCAATCCTCAATGTTCCGACACCATCATGCATTTTGTTATCATTAATCCTCCGATTCCCAAGGTGGACCTCGGATCTGATATTTCAGGCTGCATGCCGCTTACAGTTGACTTCCCCTCTGCAACCAAATACAACTACCCTGACAATTATCAATGGGATTTTGGATATGAAGGTCAATCTTCAACAAACCATTTGCCAGCGCCCCTGGTTTATGATACTGCAGGGGTTTACATTGTCAGACTTACCGTACAGGGTGATGGTGGTTCCAACTGGGATTATAAAAAAGTGACGGTATACCCGAAACCCATTGCAAGTTTCTCCTTTACACCGGATTACGCCTGGTTGAGGAGTCAGACTGAGGAAGGCACTCCTATTAAATTTTTCAATACTACACTACAGGGAGCCAATTACATGTGGCAATTTGGGGATGGCGAAACCAGCAATGAGTTTCAGCCCCTCCATGAATATATGGCCGTTGGCACTTTCTATATAACCTTAATCGCCGAAAGCGGGGAAGGTTGTTTAGATACTATGGTTCATGAGACTCCTGTAGTTATTGAAGGTAGGGGTAAACTCGAATTCCCGAATGCAATCACAATCTACCCTGATGGTCCGGCAGGAGAGAATTATAATCCTGGCGAACCCGATCCGCGGATTTTCCGGCCTGTTTCCGAGGGTGTTGAGAAATACAGACTCGAAATTTACAACCGCTGGGGTGAACTGATCTTTGTAAGCGAAGATATCGACAAAGGCTGGAACGGCTATATTAAAGGATCTCCGGCTAAGCAGGATGTATATGTATGGCGGGTGACTGCCTCTTTTACCAATGGAAGACCGTATGTAAAAGCAGGTGATGTTACCTTGCTGATAAAACAACCATAATCGTAGAGACGCAAAATCTTGCGTCTCTACATTATATTCCCCAAATCATATCGCAGTTAGTAAATTTACTCCCGTTTTGATAACCAATACGGTTATAAATCGTATTATAAACAAACCCGAAACTACCGTTAATTGAATATCTAACGATGCGCAGGCTATTTGCCATATGTTGTTTGGTCTGGATAGGACTTACTGAAACATCTGCACAGGATCCGCAGTTTTCGCAATTCTATTCGAATCCACTTTACCTGGCGCCCTCTTTTGCAGGTGCTGCAGGGGCAAGCAGAATATGTGCAAATTTCCGCGACCAGTGGATCAGCCTGCCGGCAACTTTTATAACCTATAGTTTCTCCTACGACCATTATTTTTCCAATTTTAACAGTGGCTTTGGTTTGCTGGCCTATAAAGATGCTGCCGGAACAGGTCAATTGGGAACACTCAGTGTGGGCGTTCAATATTCCTATAATTTTAAGTTTGTTGAGAATGTATATGTCCGCCCCGGACTTCATTTCTCTTACAGGGAACATGGTCTGGCCTGGGATAAGCTCGACTTTATCGATGAGGTCATGTATTCCGGAGGAACCACATCACAGCCCCAACCTTTGCCTAAAACCAGGGATGTAGATCTTGCCCTTTCAACACTGGTATATTCCAAAAGGGTTTGGGCTGGTGTTACAGTCGACCATTTGTTAACTCCGAATGTTTCCTTGTATGCTTATAAAACGAAAGTTCCGGTTAAAATATCTGTTTTTGGAGGTGTTGAGGTTGTGAGAAAAGGACGCTTGTTGAAACCTGTTGAGGAGACCATGACCCTCGCTTACCTTTTTAAAAAACAGGGCCCTTATACCCAGCTTGACCTAGGAGTATACTGGCATAAAAATCCCCTGGTGCTTGGCTTATGGTATCGCGGGATTCCCCCCTTTAATTCACAGCGTGGTGATGCATTTATCCTCCTGGTGGGTTACAAAACCAAAAGTTTTAATATTGGTTATAGTTACGATGTTACTATTTCAAATCTGATCGGGCAGGCAATTGGCTCACATGAAGTGTCGCTGAGCTATAAATTTGCCTTTCCACGCAGAACCAAAAAGGGAGAAGTTCCCTGTCCCGAGTTTTAATCAGATTTATTTCCGCTTTTTTTTTGTTGTTAGTTTAAAAATTTATATTTGCTACCCTAATTATTAAATATAAAAGCCCTAACAATGAAAAGACTCCCGCTTATATTGAATATCGTGCTTGCAGTGGCTGTGATAGCGCTTTATGTTCTGCATTTTACCGGACTTGGCATCTCTAAAAAGAATAATACAGAAGCCGGAATTACAGCCGGTATAGCTGATGGCAGTGACATCTTTTATGTTCAGATTGACTCTGTAATCAGCAAATTTGACATGGCCACCGACCTTTCGGGTGAACTTGAAGCCAATTACAAGTCCTCCGAGGCTGCACTCCAGTCAAGACAGGAAGCCTATCAAAAAGATGTCAGTGATTATCAATATAAGGTTCAGCGCGGTCTTGTTACCCGAACCGAGGCACAGACCATCGAACAGCAATTGTACACCAAACAGCAGGACCTGGTGAAGCTGCAGCAGGATCTGGGCAATGAAATAAATGAAAAACAAACAGTAATGAACCGGCAGGTGATCAATGCCATTATGGAATACCTGAAGGAAAACAGCGCACAGTTTAATTACAAGTATGTATTGGGCACTTCTTTCGGTGGGAATATTCTTTATGCCAACGACAGCCTTGATATTACCAAGGGCATTGTCAAAGGACTGAATGAAAAATACCAGAAGAACAAAAAGAAGGAATAATTTTATTCCTGATGGGCTTTGCTGATCAATATCTCAGTAAACAAAAGGGGATTAGCCCATATTTTACTCGTCTTCCAGCTGAAAGACTAAGGTTCGTAGTAGTAATACCGGCATACTGCGAACCCAACCTTACCGATGCCTTAATTTCATTGTGGAACTGCACACGACCCAAGGGCTACGCTGAAGTAATCATTGTAGTGAATTCATCTGAAAAGGCTCCCCAATCGGTCATTGATGCTAACCTTACCACACTTCATAATGTTGCCGAATGGATCAAAGAACACAACGAGCCGGCCTTACGCTTTCTTTTAATTGATAAAACGAACATGCCCGCACATGATGCCGGAGTCGGATTGGCGCGAAAAACCGGCATGGATGAGGCCTTGTTCCGCTTTAATCAGATCAGCAATCCCAATGGCTTTATCCTGTCATTTGATGCCGATAGCCATTGCGATATCAATTACTTTACAGCCATCGAAGAGACCACCTCCAGGAATCCTGCTGTTAATGGATTTACTATATATTTTGAACATCCGGTTTCGGGAAATGAGTTTCCTGAAAAAGTTTACCGGGGAATTATCGATTATGAGCTGCATTTGCGTTACCTAAACCAATTCCTCCGCTATACGGGCTTCCCATTTGCCTACCATACCGTTGGATCATGTTTTGGAGTAAGGGCAGATGCATATGCGGAACAGGGCGGTATGAACAAAAGAAAAGCCGGTGAAGATTTCTATTTCCTTCATAAAATTATTCCCCTGGGGCATTTTATCGACATCAACTGCACCAGGGTCATTCCCTCACCCAGGTCTTCTGATCGCGTTCCTTTCGGAACCGGCGCTGCCGTGAGTAAGTATCTTTCATCAGATGAAGAATCCATGCAGACCTATGCACCGGAATGTTTCCTGGCACTCCAATCGTTATTTCAGCAGGTCCAAAAACTGTATAAAGGGAAACCTGCTGATATTGCGAATATGATCCGGCAATTACCAAAGCCTTTACAAGGCTACTTACATGATCAGGATGCCATTGAAGCTATTGGGGAAATAAATGCGAACTGCCGGACAGTAACTACGTTTATAAACCGTTTTTTCAGATGGTTCGATGCATTCAGGATAGTCAAATACTTGAATTACGCAAGTCACAGCTATTTCGAACAGATACCGGTTCGTGAGGCAGTAGTCAGGTTTTTAGATATCGCCGGCTTTAAAAATCTTCCTGAAACGGTAAATAAATATGATTTATTAATGGTATTGAGGGAAATTGAGAGGGGTAACGGTAATCAGTAATCAGTATTCGGTGTTCGGTACTGATCGCCGATTTTCGATTACTGAATACTGTTGTCATTCGTCAACAATGATAAAAATATCCTCGTTATCCTTCTTCATCAGGTACTGTTCACGGGCAAACTTTTCCAGATTATCATTGTTGGTTTTCAACTCATAAATACGATTCTTGTCATCTTTAATCTTTTTCTGGTAGTATTCTTTCTCCAGAAGCAGCTGATTGTATTCAAGCGAACTCTTTCTTCGTTCGGTGAGATTATTCTGGTCGAACAGAAGCAACCACAACAGGAAAATCAGTGCCGTTAGCACATATTTATTTCTCAGTGCAGCTCCAAACCTCGAATTGCGTATGGTTTCCCATAGCCTGTTCATGAGATTCAATGACTTCCTGGTATATTGTAGCAGACCCATCGGCTGGTAGTAATTACTGGTAAAATTACGATATGCCCGAGATTTGTAAGCACCATTGATAGAACTTTTTGAGAAAAAAAGATGTTTTTATTAACAAATAAATATCATTTTTTTACCAACAGTGCTTTGATACTTTTGTAAAAAAAAGGAGATACCATCATGTTAGCCACCGGATTTTTTAACGTACCTGATCCCCAGAATGAACTCATACTAAGTTATGCCCCCGGCACCAGGGAAAGGGATGAATTAAAAAAACAAATCAGGGAATACCGTGAAAATCTGACCGATATTCCCATGTTTATTGGTGGGAAAGAAATCAGGACCGGTGACCTGGTTGAGATTCATCCGCCCCATGACCATCAGCATTTGCTGGGTCATTATCACCAGGGAAGTGAGAAAGAAGTTATATTGGCCATTGATGCTGCACTCAGCGCCCGTGAAACATGGGCTTCAATGCCCTGGGAGGAACGTGCCTCCATTTTTCTGAAAGCTGCTGATCTGTTATCCGGTCCTTTCCGTTTAAAAATCAATGCAGCTACCATGCTGGGCCAAAGTAAAAACATTTATCAGGCGGAAATTGATGCAGCCTGCGAGCTCACCGATTTCCTGCGGTTTAACGTGAAATACATGACTGACCTCTATAAATTCCAGCCTTATTCTCCCCCAGGTGTTTGGAATCGTCTTGAATGGAGGCCTCTTGAAGGATTCGTTTTCGCACTTACTCCCTTTAACTTCACTTCGATTGCAGGAAATCTGCCAACCGCACCGGCCATACTCGGAAATGTTGTCGTATGGAAGCCTTCCAAGGCCCAGGTTTATTCCGCCAAGGTTATCATGGACGTGCTCAGAGAAGCCGGTTTACCTGATGGCGTGATTAACATGGTATTGGCATCCGGTCCGGTAGTTAGTAATGTAATATTATCCCATCCTGCTTTTGCCGGTCTGCATTATACTGGTTCAACTGAAGTGTTTCAGACCATTTGGAAGACGATCGGTGATAATATTTACAATTACCATACCTACCCCCGTGTAGTAGGTGAAACCGGCGGTAAGGATTTTGTGATGGTGCATGAATCGGCCGACCCCGGCCAGGTAGTAACCGCCATTTCCAGGGGTGCTTTTGAGTACCAGGGCCAGAAGTGCTCCGCTGTTTCGCGGGTTTATATTCCTGACACCTTATGGCCTCAGATCAAAGAGATGCTGCTTGCAGATCTTGCCTCTTTTACCATGGGGGGGCCCGAGGATTTCTCCAATTTTATCAATGCAGTAATTGACGAAGGTTCTTTTACCAAATTGCGACGCGTAATCGAAAGGATCAAACGCGAGAAAAAGGCAAGCATTATTTCGGGGGGGAAAACTTATAAAGGTACCGGATATTTTATTGAACCCACGGTGGTTTTAGCCGAAGATCCCCTGTATTTTGCCATGCAGGAGGAGTTCTTCGGTCCTATACTCACCATGTATGTTTATCCAGCCAAAAAGTTTATAGAGACTCTTGAATTATGTGACAGAACATCCATATACGCCCTAACCGGTTCAATATTCGCCCGTGAACGTGAAATAATTGAACTGGCCTCCAGAAAACTGATCCATGCTGCTGGTAATTTCTATATCAATGACAAACCCACAGGAGCCGTGGTAGGACAACAACCTTTCGGGGGAAGTCGTGGGTCGGGCACAAACGACAAGGCCGGTTCGGTTCTCAACCTCATCCGCTGGTTATCTCCCCGGTCCATCAAAGAAACTTTCGTACCTCCCGTGAACTACAGGTATCCATTTATGTTAAAAGATAAATTGTTACAGTAATGGGATCACTTTTTCGAGTTGGTTGCTGCGTGATCCTTTGATGAACACGAAATAACCGGTTAAAGGTTCTTCAAACAACCAGGCCTTGAGCTGATCAGTAGTTTCGGCATATTTATAACCTGCTTTTTGAGCAGATTGTTCAAAGGCTTTTCCAACACACACTACGTCCTTTATGCCTTGCTCTCTTAGGTAAGCAACTATATTTTCATGCTCCTGCAGGGAGGAATCGCCAAGTTCACGCATTTCACCCAAAATCAGAAACTTCTGAGAGTCACTGAATTGAAGAAATTCGGCAATAGCAGCTTGCATACTTGAAGGATTGGCATTATAAGCATCCATGAAAATTTTATTTTTACTGGTATTCATAAGCTGTGAGCGGTTATTCCGGGGCTGATACTCCTGAATCGCACGCTTAATTGATTCGGCCGATAAACCCAAATGAAGTCCCACACAACAGGCTGCCGCGACATTCTCAGTGTTGTAACTACCTAACAGATTGGTATTAATTTCAAATGTCGAGTTCTTGTCTCTGATCCGGAGGTTCAAGAAAGGATCTCTTGTAATATTTTGAACTTCCAATCCCTTACTGCCATTATACCAGACGGCTTTTGAGTAATGTCCCGGGATAAGCTGCCGTACATAAGAATCCCTCTCATTCACAAATATTGTTTTTTCATGTTGCCGGAGGTAGGCAAACAACTCACCCTTGGACAGTGCTACTCCCTGAATGCCACCAAAACCCTCGAGATGGGCTTTCCCTACATTGGTAATGAGCCCGTAGTCGGGTTGTGCTATCTCGCACAGGAGGGCTATTTCACCCGGGTGATTGGCCCCCATTTCAACAATTCCAAATTCAGTGGTAACGTCCATGGAAAGCAGCGTTAACGGAACACCAATATGGTTATTCAGGTTGCCTCCGGTAGCACATACTTTGAATTTTTCTGATAAAACTGCTTTACATAGCTCTTTGGTGGTGGTTTTGCCGTTCGATCCTGTAATGGCCAGTATCTCAATGCCGGAGCGCAACCGGTGATACCGGGCTAATTGCTGCAGGGTCGTCAGTACATTATCTACCCTCAAAATATTTGGATGCTTTTGTAACAGGTCTTCGTCGACAATAGCTACCTGGGCTCCTTTTTCAATAGCCTCAAGTGCAAACCGGTTGCCGTTGAAATTTTCACCCTTCAGGGCAAAAAACATACATCCCGGACTGATATTTCTGGAATCAGTGGAAACGATCCTGTTTGTGAGGTAAATATTGTATAATTGCGGTATATCCATAGATTGATGCAGGTATAAAATGAGTAGAGACGCATTTCAATGCGTCTCTACGATATGTTATTTTTATTCAGCAGAGGCGCACTGCAGTGCGTCTCTACAATGTTATGCTATCCATTATTTGTTTCTCTTTCCCCCACCAGTCGGATTACCTACGCGTATCATGGCACATCGGAAACCCAGGTCATCACGCGATTGATCTTCGCTGAGGAATCTGCGGGTACCGGGACTCAGCCAGTAAGCCCTGTCACGCCAGGAACCACCTTTATAAACTCTCGATTTATCACTTATAAGAGAGGTTTCATAGCCTTGCTGCTGTGAATACATACGTTCGGAATTAGAGGCCTGACCTTTGATATCGGCAGTCCAATCGTTGCCTTCGATAACACTTGATTCGTAATCGCCGTCTTTGTAATTTTTATAATAGGCTTTCTTATAGTTCCAGCGGTTGATGGCTTCTTCCTCGGTTACATCTCTGTAGCGCAATCTGCCGAGACTGTCCTTTTCGGCAACATTACCTTCTTCGTCGGTTTCCAATGTCTGGAAGACGTTGCCACGGAAGGGGTTAAACTCGTCCACATCTTCGGAAGTCTTGGGCCTGTATACATCCAGTACCCATTCGTTAACGTTACCTGCCATGCAGTATAATCCATAATCATTGGGCCAGAATGATTCCACAGGTCCGGGTATGCTGGCTTTATCATTTAAACTACCGGCAGTACCCATCATGTCACCACGTCCGCGGACAAAATTGGCCCTCATTTCACCTCTGTTCGATTTGGCATCATTTCTCAAATTGTGACCATCCCAGGGATAAATCCTGCGCTCATAAACACGCTCTTCATAAGTATTACCAATCAACGCAAGGGCTGCATATTCCCATTCTGCTTCGGTTGGCAGCCTGTACTTAGGTAAAAGCATACCATCCTCAGTCATAACTCTTCTGAATTCCTGATTCGGATCAATACTTCTAAGGTTTTGGTTAACCAATCCCTCATACTGACCGGCCAAATAAGCTTCGGTGTTATAATTCTCCTGCCCCAGCTGATTCGGATCGGGTTTCAGGATGCCTTCACGGATAAGGATACCTTCATTTACACGGTCGGTTCTCCAGGCACAGTAATCACTGGCTTGTAACCAGCTAACACCTATAACAGGATAATCATTGTAAGCAGGATGCCGGAAATAATACTGTACATAGGGCTCATTATAAGCCATAGGACGTCTCCACACCAGTGTATCCGGTAAGGCTTTGGTATAAACCAGGGGATAGTCGACAAAAACCCGACTGATCCAATGCAGATATTCACGGTAATCCACATTCCGGACTTCGGTCTGGTCCATATAGAATGAACTTACCGTTACCCTGCGTGGAGCATTGTTCCAGTCGTAGGTAACATCCTGTTCTACACGGCCCATGGAAAAGGTGCCTCCTTCAATCAAAACCAAACCGGGACCAGTTTCCTGTTCACTACCGCTTATAACCTCAAATCCCCCATTTTCGGCTTCGTTATAATCCCAACCCGTTGTGGAGGAAACCTGTCCTCCTCCGCCTCCTTTAAAACAACCGGTAAGTAAAAACGCAACTGCGGGGATTGCCAGAAATGCAGAAAACTTAACTTTCATCTTACTTGATTTTTATTTTCAAAAATATAAAATAATTTGCTCTTTATTTTCACAAGTTATCAAAACTAATTATAAGCAGGACAGTCAATTTTTTTGACTTTCTTACCCTTTTGCACATCTTTATACTCAAAGCGATATAAAAAGGTTACTTCATGAGCCGCCATTTTTGTTGACAAATAGTTTATTTTTTTCAAATTAACGTCATAATTATAACTGATATTGTATTTTTCATAGGAAATCCCGATTGAAATTATCAGGGCATCCATATTAAACCTCAAATTCTGACGTATCCAACCGCCAGCTGAAAAGTTTTTGGCAATAACAAACCTGGAACCCCATATGAGTTCATGGTTGTCTTGCTGAAGTGAATAAAACAGCGCCGGTTCAACAGTAACTTTGCCGCCGTTATTCAGGGGTAATCGCGAGCTTATAAATGCCGTATATTTCATGGGTAGCCTGCTTCCGGCTATTTCACTGAAGGTATTATGCGGCCGGGTTATATGACCTACTGATGCACCCAGTGACAAATTTGCATTGTTTCTGGCAATAAACCCGATCGAGAAATCAGGGTAATTTTTATTGTAACTGTCAAATGTCACTGGTCCATAACTATAGCCCAAATCATTCAGAATATCGGAACGGAATACCAGTTCATCAGCATTGAACGATTTGAATACGTAAGAAGCACTTATTCCCGCACCTATTTGCCAGGAGCTACTGGCGTTAAAAAGGTATCCGTAAAGAAGGCTGATCGAGTTTTGGTTAATAACGCCACCTCCCTGCATGTCATTCATGAAATTGACACCTATACCACTGTTGAGTGATCTCACGGGTATGACCAGGGAAGCGCCATAGGTTACAAAGGTTGCCGGAATACCCGGCCATTGGTTACGGTAAGTCAGACCGATTTCTCCTGAAGATGGCAGGGCCGCATAAGCGGGATTCACATACACCATATTCTGCATGAATCCGGAGAAATGAAAATCCTGTCCGAAAGATACCCAGACCATTAGAGAGGTAAGAAGTGTTCCAAAAGTTCTTTTTACGGTCACCCTGTGAAATTTAACGATTGTAAAACTATAATAATCTTGCTTTGTTTTTATGAATAAGCTATAATAATTGTATTTTTGAAACGTTCAATCATTCAGTTTATTTCCTGTGAACCTGGTATTTTTAATCTCCGGCAATTATTACAACTATCACGCATGATCATCCTGTGCCTTTTCTGTCTGGCAATTCTTATGGCTCCCATCAACCTCTTAGCGCAAGCTGGAAGTACTCAGCAGCATTACTGGGTGAAAGAGCCGGCAGGAACATCGGTGCTGGCTTCAGGAAAGTGGTTCAAAATAAAAATCTTCGAGGATGGCATTTATCGGCTGAACTATGAGGACATTACTGGCATGGGTTTTGCAAACCCTGCCGAAGTCAGGATTTTTGGTAACGGCGGTGATATGCTACCGCTGATGAATGCCACACCGCGTTATGATGACCTGGTTGAAAACACATTATACGTGAATAAGGGCTCTGACGGTATTTTTAATCAGGGTGATTACATTTTATTTTATGGGAAGGGCCCTGTTACCTGGACGTACAATCCGGTCTCAGGTTTATTTGAACACCAGCTGAACCTCTACAGTAGTGTTTCCTATTATTTTGTCACCACCGGTATCGGCGAGGGCCGCAAAATAAGCGATGCAACAACTGTTACCGGGACACCTTCAGTTGAAGTCACCGATTTCGACGATTATGGCTACCACGAGCTGAACCGGTATAATTTCCTCAAATCAGGACAGCAATGGTTTGGTGAAAGGATTGACTATTCGGCCTATGACACAACTTTTGTTTTTGCGGGATTAATAACTACCTCACCGGTAAAAGTAAAATCAAACGTGGTAAGCCGTTCAGCCAACGCAAAAACATTCGTGTTTATGAACAACAACTCCGTGATAGGATCCATCAATGTACCGAGTGTTATCTTAGGCAATACCACTGGCATTTTTGCCAACCAGAAATCTGCTGTCTTCACTTTTCCTGTTTCAGGTGACCAGGTAAACCTTAAAGTATCTTACAACAAATCGGAAAGTTCGGATGAGGGATCCCTCGATTATATCACCGTTAATGTTCGCAGAAGACTAGCCATGACAGAAAACTCCTTGTTTTTCAGGGACGGTTCTATTGCCGGTTCAGAGGATATTGCACACTATTCCGTGGAAAACTGTAACCTGCAAACCGAAATCTGGGATATAACTAATAGACATAACATCCGAAGAATACCATCACAACTTATCGGAAATATCCTGGAATTTTACGACAGCACAAAATTGCTTAAGGAATATGTAGCTGTGAATACCACCGCAAGTTTCCCAAAACCCGAGATCAGCAATTCACAGAATGACCTTGGCTTAGTTGCCAATCAAAACCTGCATGCATCAGGACCCTTTCAGATGTTAATTGTAACTCATCCGCTTTTTCAAGAAGCTGCTGACAGCATCGCAGAATTTCACAGGCTAAATGATCAGCTAAGTGTATATGTGACCACCACCGATAAGATCTATAATGAATTCTCTTCGGGAGCATATGATGTCTGTGCCATCCGCGATTTTGCCAAAATGGTTTACGATCGCGGTACAACCGGACAGAACAAACTCAGGTATCTCCTGCTGCTGGGTGATGGGTCTTATAATAATATTGCCCGCGCTGCCGGCAACTCCAATTATATTCCTACTTACCAGTCGGAGAGTTCCCTGAATGCCAGTACTTCGTATGTGTCAGATGATTTTTTCGGATTCATGGATGACAATGAAGGTGGTTCCGAGATCATGGAGAATTATCTGCTTGACCTGGGTGTAGGACGTCTTCCTGCCAAGACATTGGAGGAAGCCATGTCACTTTACAAGAAGATCAGAAACTATAACACCGGGAAAAATAAAAACGACTGGCGGAATAATCTGTTATTTGTAGGTGACGATGAGGATGGCAATCTCCATATGACACAGGCCAACAGTCTGGCTGATTGGGTAGGTGAAAACTATCCTCAATTTGTCGTTAAAAAAGTACTTCTCGATGCTTACCAGCAAGTATCAACTTCGACAGGAGCCCGTTATCCCGATGTGAATCGCATCATCAGTAACAATATACAGAAAGGTCTGTTAATTTTCAATTATACCGGTCATGGCGGTGAAATTGGTCTGGCCACAGAACATATTCTGATGCGTGAAGATCTTAAAAGTTTCACCAACACGAATAACCTGCCGTTGTTTGTCACGGCAACCTGTGAATTCAGTCGTTTTGATGACCTTACCGACAATGAGGGCAATCTGATTGAAAATACTTCCGCAGGTGAATCCTCACTCCTGAATCCAAACGGTGGCAGTATCGCCTTGTTCTCCACCACACGAATCGTATATTCTGACCAGAACCATTATCTTAATACCCAATTTTTTAAAGTGGCTTTTCAGCGTGATGAAAATGACAATTTCTTTAAACTGGGCGACCTCATCAGGATGACCAAAGATTCCTCGGGTATTAACAGGAACAAACTAAATTTTATTCTGCTGGGTGATCCTGCCTTAACCCTGGCAATCCCGAAATATTCCATTATTACCGATTCATTGAACAGCATTTCAGTGAACGAAGCTATCGATACCCTTAAAGCTTTCTCACAAATACGAATCTCAGGTCACCTGGAAGATGCCGATCATAATCTTCTGCCTGCCTATAATGGGATAATTTATCCTTCGGTTTATGATAAAAACCAGGTTATCACTACCCTGGCTAATGATGGTGGAGAGACTATGCAGTTCAATACGCGTGAGAATCTGATTTATAAAGGCAAAGCCAGCATAAAAAACGGCCGGTTTTCATTTAATTTCATGGTACCCAAAGATATTACCTATAGTTTTGGGAATGGCAAGGTTAATTACTATGCACAGGATACCAGCTTTGATGCTAATGGGTGTTTCAGCGATTTTATCATTGGGGGGACCAACCCAACTGCAATACCCGATCAGAATGGACCCGAAATCTCGTTATTCCTTAACGATGAATATTTTGACAACCGGGGAATAACCAATTCCCATCCTTTTATCTATGCCAGAATTGTGGATGAAAGCGGAATTAATACCGTAGGAAATGGCATCGGTCATGATATTACCGGTGTCATCGACGGCATTGTCACCGATCCTGTTGTATTAAATGAATACTTTGAAGCAGATCTCGATAATTATACCCGGGGAAGTTTGAAATATCCTATGACTAACCTGTCTGAAGGCTGGCATTCACTAAAAGTAAAAGTTTGGGACGTATTTAACAACTCTTCCGAAGCAACTATTGAATTCAAAGTAATTTCAGACGATCATATCATCATGGCCAAGGTCTATAATTACCCAAATCCTGTCAGTGATCATACCTGGTTTATATTTGAGCATAATAAACCTGATGAAGAATTACGGGTTACCATCAGCATTTTTAATATGGAAGGGCGAAACGTTGCCACTTTTAACGAAACAATCGCGCCGGGCGGTTTCAGCTCAGCCCCACTGGAGTGGGACCTGAAGGACAAAAATGGTAATTTGCTGC